>Ga0316218_1000046_pt1 | contig 184374 bp, 164 predicted proteins | sample TBH18003metaG_FD_203634 | JGI IMG/M metagenome (GOLD analysis project Ga0316218, IMG submission 203634) | Freshwater microbial communities from Trout Bog Lake, Wisconsin, USA - TBH18003 | ecosystem: Environmental > Aquatic > Freshwater > Lake > Hypolimnion/Profundal zone | place: USA... | reverse complement strand
ATCAGCCCCGTTCCATTTGCCTTTAAAACCACCTTTAATCGCTTCAATCGTAATTAATAAACTGTCGTTAATAACGGAAGTATTATTGCAATTGATTCCAAATGCATTTTGATCCGGGCTATCGAATGTGCCGGAAAATCCATTTGCCGATTTGTTGATATGAAAAACAAGTCTCAGCTTTTTATCCCCTACAGGAATCAAGCCCTGCCAGTTACCTATGATATCAGCCGCAAATACAGCAATACCGGAAAGTAGCATTAAACAAAGGGTAAGCGCTTTTTTCATAAAATTAATCTTGTTGATGTTTTTTAAAATACAGGTAGGAATACCCAATCGGTATGATTACCATTATTCCAATAATTACCATGAAGGCAGCAGCTGCATATTGGTAAGGAAGTATAATAGTGAAGACAGCGGCAATGAGTCCACCTGCAAACCATAATTTGCCTCCCAGCCGATGGGTTTTTCTCCAATTCTCTTCATTTTCCAAAGTCCAGGGAACCCTGATACCCACAAAGTAATTAGGCTTCATATTGATCATAAGGTTACCCATCAGGCTTAAGAAAATGGATATGGTTGGTAGTAACAGTTTTTCAATACTAAACAAGTTCCCTCTCATGGCATTGATAATGAGTAATTGAAGAACAACAAAAAATATTACCAGTATAAAAGATAGTTTTGACAGTAATTGGGATGAGGACGCGGCCGTTCTTTTCGGGTCTATGGAAGGAAGGTTTTTAAGTAGCAGGTACATAAAAAAGGAAGAACCCGTCAAAATACCTACAAATACCCAACTCTCCGCTTTTTCTGAATATTGATCAGGCCCGTGAAAATTGAAATGTGTAGGGATAGATGCGGGCAACGACGAATAAATAGAGCCCAGATATATAAGCGGAATTAGCATTACCAGGCAGGCCAATACATCGGCAGCGGTTAGTTTCTTTTTCATGATTTTTTCTTTTTTGGTGAAAACTGCATAAGCCAGGTTAGCATTTCATCCATTACGGTTGTATTGATTGAGTACGTAATATACTGGCCTTCTTTTATGGCTACCACTAATTCTGCCTGCTTTAGCAGGTCAAGATGGTGCGAGATACTGGGCTTGGATATATCAAACCTGTCTGCAATTTCTCCTGCGGTAAGATCACCTTCTTTCAGTATCTCCAGAATCTCTCTGCGGGTAGGGTCATTAAGGGCTTTGAATAAAGCGTTCACAAGTAATAATAATTTGATATTTAGACAAATATCTAAATACTTATTTATTTCCCAAACTTATTTTTTATAACAAGGAATATAAATAAATCTGTTAATGCCACTTTTCCAAATTAACCCAATCATAACGGCATTTGTGATTTTGTTAAGAAATCGACCAAAACCCTTTATCAGCAAGGGTTTACTAAACCTATTAACAATTCCTAACCTTGCTCCTTCAACCGCTCATAACAGTAATGCCGGTTTTTTTGTAGCCCCATCATAATTCAAATCGGCAGTTTGGGTATGATTCTATATTTGAGATATCAAAAAATCAAATCAGAAAACCAACCATTTAAAAACAAAACCTATGAAAAAATTATTTATCGCCGCACTCATGATTGCCGCAATAGGAAGCAGCGCTTTTGCTGCAGATGCAAGTAAAATAAGCTATAAAGTAAAAACGAATTTCGAAGTGCAGTTTGCAGAAGCTGAAAATGTTCACTGGACTTTAGGACCCGAATTTACAAAAGCTACCTTTCAACTTAATGAAGAAACCCTCGAGGCATTTTATAACCAGAACGGCGAATTATTAGGGTACAGCCGTAAAATAGATTTTAAAAAATTGCCGGCAAAAGCAGTTCAGAAAATTCGTAAAAACTATGCAGACTATACAATAACTGACAGTATAGAGTTCAACGAGGAAAATGGGAAAAAATATTATGTATCACTTGAAAACGGAAATAGAAAACAGATTCTGGGTATCTCAGTATATGGTGAAGTAACGCCCTATGGTGTTAGAAAATTATAAGCAGGGTATTGGTACCTCGCAAACAGAAGAGCCCTGCTTACGTAGGGCTTTTCTGTTTGATAGCATGTTTGGAGGAAACTGTAAATAACGATTGGGAAACACTTCCTCTTGAATACCAGGATTGTATAAAGATTCCATAAACCTGAAACCGGCTTGCGAACTATTTATCGGCAGGCTTTTAGCGATTAGGATTAGCTGAAAAAGCTTCTTATCAAAAACCGCCCAAAAAAATTACTTTTGCCCCTCAAAACAAATACCATGAGTAAAGGACCTATTTCGCAGTTTATTCAACACCAATACCGACATTTTAACGCTGCAGCCCTAGTTGATGCGGCTAAAGGATATGAAACCCATTTGCTGGACGGAGGCAAGATGCTGGTAAGTCTTGCAGGCGCTATGAGTACCGCCGAACTGGGAATTAGTCTGGCAGAAATGATTCGGCAGGATAAAGTAGCCATAATCAGTTGTACGGGTGCCAACCTTGAAGAAGACATTATGAACCTGGTAGCACATAGCCATTATAAGCGGGTACCTAATTACCGCGACCTGAGTCCACAGGAAGAATGGGACCTGCTCGAAAATCATTATAACCGGGTTACGGATACCTGTATACCGGAAGAAGAGGCTTTCAGAAGACTTCAAAAGCATATCCATAAACTCTGGGTTGATGCGGAAGCTGCCGGGGAGCGTTATTTTCCGCATGAATACATGTATAAAATGTTGCTGAGCGGCGTTTTGGAACAGTATTATGAAATCGACCCTAAAGACAGCTGGATGTTGGCTGCCGCGCAGAAAAATATCCCGATTGTGGTACCGGGCTGGGAAGATAGTACCATGGGAAATATTTTTGCTTCTTATGTAATTAAAGGGGAATTGAAAGCGATTACCATGAAAACTGGTATTGAATACATGGTATGGCTGGCTGATTGGTACAGACAGAATAGTGGCGGCAAAGGAGTTGGGTTCTTCCAGATTGGAGGTGGTATTGCAGGAGATTTCCCAATATGTGTGGTGCCTATGATGTACCAGGATTTGGAATGGCATGATGTACCATTCTGGGGATATTTTTGCCAGGTAAGTGATTCAACCACTTCCTATGGCTCTTATTCCGGAGCAGTTCCCAATGAAAAAATCACCTGGGGCAAACTCGATATCCATACTCCTAAATTTATAGTAGAGAGCGATGCCACCATTGTAGTACCCCTGATCTTCGCCTATATTTTAGGCTGGTAATATTTAGCTCTAGCCTATCTGCGAAAATCAGTGAATTTGTGGCTATATAATAATTATGTAACCAAACAAAAATGCCGCATCGATGTTCATCTGATGCGGCATTTTAGATTCAACCTTACCAGCTTATCTGGTAGCAGGCATATTCAAAGGTGTATCTCTTTTCAACATATCATCTCTATTCGCAATTTCCCAACCTGTATGAAAAATCATTCTTGCTCTTTTTTCCATCAACTCAAAATTGATTTTTTCAACAGTATCTGTTGGTTTATGATAATCTGCCAATAACATACCATCATAGAAGAATAAAATTGGAATTCCTTTCTTGGCGAAATTATAATGATCGCTTCTGTAATAGATTCGGTTAGGATCTTTAGGATCATCAAATTTATAATCCAGAATAAGACCCGTGTATTTTTTATTCACTCCTTCATTGATAACAGGCAGGTCAGAACTCAATTTATCATGTCCTATTACATATACATAATTCAGGGTATCGCCGGTTTTACGCTCTGTATCAACCCGGCCGATCATATCTGTATTCAGGTCCACAGAAGTTTTATCAATAGGGTAGATAGGATGTTCTGAATAATAAGCAGATCCCCATAATCCCTTTTCTTCACCACTAACGGTCATGAATACGATAGTTCTTCTGGGCTTTTTACCCTTTTTGGCAGCAGCAGTAAATGCTTCAGCCATCTGAAGCACGGCAACTGTTCCAGAACCATCATCATCAGCTCCATAATAGATTACATCGCCATTTTTGCCAAGATGATCATAGTGCCCGGTCAAAAATACATATTCATCTTTTTTATCAGTACCGGGAAGTATACCAATAACATTACTGCTTTCTAAAGTTTCTGTTGTTTTTGCAGCAGCAATTGTCAATTCCGAAGAATAAACTCCTTTTGGTTCTTCAATCAGTTTTGCAAAAGTGATTTTAGTAGTCCTTCCTAATAAAGCGGAAGCCACTTCATCAGAAATAGTTGCACTAAGGAAAGTGTTTGTACTGGCAGCAGGCATAGTCGTTGACATACGACCTTTTAGAGGGGTAGGCGTTTTGCGCGGGAAATCCTGTGACACTAATATGTATCCAACTGCTCCGTTTTTTCTGGCATTATTCATTTTAGCCATCGCAGCACCACCAAAACCGTTACGTCCGCCGGCTCCGGGAGCTGGCGCTGCGGTTCCTCCATCTAGTACCAGTACTATCTTCCCTTTCACATCCAGTCCTGCATAATCGTTGACTCCTTTGGCTGAGTCAACAATACCATAACCTACAAATACAATATTATTGTAAGTCCAACTTCCAGTTGGGATGGATGGGGAGAAAAAATAATCCTGGTCCCAGGTAAATGTCCTGCCATTAACCGATAATTTTTTATCATTCAGTATATCCTGATAAACCGGATACAACTGTTGGTAGCTATCACCATTACCGGGCTTGAGGCCAAATTTTTTAAACTGGGCTTCAATATAAGCAGCAGCTTTTTTCTGGCCTGGGGTTGCGGTTTCTCTTCCTTCCATTTCAGCACTGGCTAAAATGGTTAGTTTTTCTTTTAATCCTTCTTTGGTAATCAGGGCAGCATATTTCGCCGCATCATCTGTTGTTTGTGCCATTGCCATGGTAGCGGCAAAAGGGAGGCAGAATAAAAATAACTTTTTCATCATGTATATTAGTATTGGTTATTTGAATCAGGAACAGGCAATTTTATTAACGCGGGTTGCATGACGGCCGCCTTCAAATTCGGTTGTCATAAATATTTCTATCATTTGTTCGGCCAGTGCCAGGGCTACAAAACGAGCGGGTATACAAATGATATTTGCATTATTATGTTTACGCACCAGCACAGCCACATCATTTTCCCAGCATAAACCGGCCCGGATATGCTGGTGTTTATTGGCAGTTATGGCCACTCCATTGGCGCTGCCACATAACAGAATGCCAAAGCAGGATTCTCCACTTTCTACACTATTGGCGGTTGGATGGGCAAAATCAGGATAATCAACCGAGTCAGCAGAAAAAGTTCCAAAATCTTTTACCTGGTAGCCCTTTTCAGACAACCATTTTACCAGAGCAGTTTTATATTCAAACCCGGCATGGTCGCAGCCGATGGCAATGGGCTTGGAACTATCGAAAACAAAAGGCATGTTAGTGTATATTGGTGGCTAAGATAATCGATTCGTTATGGCCATGCTCAAAAAATACACGAGCGGATAAGAAAATAAAGGCAGGCTAGTAACCGAACTTTATTTTACTGTCGAATCATGTGCTTTTTGAATAGCCTAACCCCTATTAGCCGCTAAAGTTAAGGGTAAGCAGCACATAAAATCAGGTGACCGAAGTCTTTACAATCAATTTTCGGTGAAAAACCAATTTGTCAGCGTAGGATTTTCATTTTTACTGTTTCTATGCGGGTATCACTTACCGATAAAATATCGAAACGGTAATCGTCTATGATGATGGTTTCCTTTTGTTTGGGAATGGTTTCATGTTTCTGTATAATATATCCGCTAAGGGTTTCAGAATCACTTACCGGGAAACTCATATTGTATTTTTCATTCAGGTAATCCAGTTCTACTCTGCCGCTGAGAATGAATTCATCTTCTGCCAGTTGTTTCTCTACCAATTCCTCTACATCATACTCGTCTTGAATTTCCCCAAAAATCTCTTCCAGCACATCTTCCATGGTAACAATGCCTGCAGTGCCACCAAACTCATCTACTACCCAGGCGATACTCTTTCTTTCTTTGGTAAATTTATTGATCAAATCGGTGGCACTCATACTTTCCGGAACGGCCATAATCGGATGCAATACAGATTTTACGGTTGCTGGTTTTTTAAAAAGATCAAGTTGATGCACGTACCCAACGATATTGTCGATATTATCATCAAAAATCAGGAGCTTACTTAAATGGGTATTGATGAAAACCTGCTTGAGATCTTCTACAGGCGTACTAATATCCACTGCTTCAATTTCTGTTCGAGGAACCAGGCATTGGCGAATCTTTACCATAGGTAAACTCAGGGCGTTTTCAAATAGTTCCTTATTCAATTCTGTATTATCCTCATCCTGTTCTTTGGTTTGTTGGAAAAAATGCTCCAGATCAACCTTCGTGAAAGCTTCATTTTTCTCGTTTAAGCGAACATTGAATACATATTTCAATATCCATTGAGAAAAATTCACAAAGAATTTAGTAACCGGTAGAAAAAGTGTATGAAAGAATTGTGCTACCGGTGAAAAAAAACTCAATAACGAATCGTTCTTGGCCCTGAAAATAGCCTTTGGTAAGAATTCTCCGATAACAAGCACCACAATAGCAGATAAAAAAGTATCAAAACCTAACTTCAAATATTCATTATGAATATGCAATGGGTTCCAGAGAGTCATTTTTAACAGCTCATCAAACAACAAACCATAAATCACCAGAAACAGGTTAAGTCCAACAAGACAGGTGCCAATAAATCTTGCCGGATGTTCCATGAAATTGGATAGAAGAATGCCACTACGTTTTCCCTGTTTTTTCTTCAACTCTATACTAAGACGGTTAGCACTTACAAATGCAATTTCATAACCTGCAAAAAAACCGATTAGAATCAGGGTCACTGCTATCCATATAATGGTATATAGCTCAGTCATATAGGAAAAATAGCATAAAAATTCTGTTTCGCAAAAATAGTGCCGATCCCCTACACACAAGTACCCCGTTGAAACGGGGTACAGTCACCGATACTTAGAACATAAGCAACCGGTATTGTGAGATATATGCACATGAGAAAATACCGGGGGTTATTTGAAATCGACAGTGCAATTCTGGCATTTGATATCAATTTTCAATCCTTTGCCATCACCGCTGCTGGCAGTAAAATGAGAAGGTGAATTATTATCGCTATAAAAACTCATGCTGCTGGGAAATTGTTTTCCTGTAACCAATATTCTTTGACCGTCTGATCTGTTTGCTGAGGGTCTGCCTTGTACAGTAATTTCACCAGCGGTTGACTGACCACCTGAACCAGTAATTGTGTTAGAAGTAGGTTTTTTTGCATTTTCATCTGTTGTAGTTGTAAAAGCAACGGGGGTCTTTTCAAAATTTCCATATACAGAACTATAAGCACCAGCAAAATCAATATAGAAATTTTTAGTGTTGTGAAGAGGAATTCTTATATCAGCATATTTGTCATTTAGTTTAACAAGACTCACGTTCGCACCCAGGTTTCTGATTTTTATATCAGAATTACTGCCTTCGAGATCGATAGAGTTATTTAATTTGGTGATGCGTAAGTTGCCATAAATTTTTCTGCCACTTATTTCACCTGCTTCTTCCATTTCATATTCATCATTCGTACTTCTCAGCGTAATTTTTTTAGCAAGCGCCATTTCAATACTGGAATATTTACTGTCAACATCCAGGTCATCAATATTCTTTGCGCTAAAACGACCATTTGAAATCTCCACTTCAGCTGATTTCACATCTCCCAAATTAATATTTGAATATTTTGAGCGGAGAACTAATTTACTAAGATTACCTGCATCGAGGTTACCATTGGTGATATCTACATTCAGATCACCGATATTATCAGGGATTTCTACATTTGCATATTTACTTTCAATATCAAGTTTACTTCCAGAAGGAACAGTAATAGTTAATATCTTTTTCGGGATATTCTTTTGGCTAATATTCTGGCGATTTCTGCTAAAGACTGCGTTACCATTTATACTATAGCCACTAACCGCTATTGGGTTGCTATTATCAGAAAAAGTATAATAAAGTCCATTATCCTGTCCGGATTTAATTTTTACAGAATTCCCAAGGGTTTTTAGTGACAGATTCGATTTTTCGATCCACTCATCATCAGTTAGTTTGCTTTCTCCTTCATAGTAAACAGTAGTCGTAATTTTTACTTTTTGCTGGCTCCAGGTTTTTACGACTATGGCACGAGAAGAGTTTTCAATATAGATATCTGCCCCTTTCGGAACATCCATCTCCTTACTCACTTCTTTTGATTTTTGATCAGCAACCTCCTTAAACTCTTTTTCCGATGCCAAATCGTTGGAAGATTCTCCTATTCCGGTTGATTTTTTTGCTTTCGCTATACCAACAGGTTGTTGAGATTGTGCACCTGCTGTAATAAGGATGGCAAGAATAAAACATCCGCTAAAGAATGTATTACGTAATACGGTTTTCATTGTAAAATCTGTTTTAAATATTCAGGAAATAGGTTTTTACTGAATCAACAGGACCGCGGCTTTGTTTATACCGATTATTGGTCTTGTTCATTTCAATTTGTAATTGTTTGAGTGTGTTCAATTTTTGTTGGTACAGATTGATCAGCTGATCCAGCAATTCATCAGTCATGCCGCGCTTTGCAATGTCTGATTTGATCACTTTTTCATCTTTCTCTATCTGCCTGATTTCTATGGTAAAATCTTTAAAATAATCGGGTGTTTCTGTATACATGGGCGTATGGCTAATCCTTGACCGCTGCAGATCGATTACCTGAGTAAAACTGGTTTCGATTTCATGCAAAAAACTGCGCGCTTCCGGCTTGCTTGCGATTGGCTGTTGGTTATTGGTTGTTGGTTTGTTTTTCGAGACATTGATAGCGATTGGTTGTTGGCTATTGGCTATTGGCATTGTCTTCTGAGCCGGAGTGGATATTCCTTTTTCTGATCTGACTTGTAGCGATGTATTATCAGTTTTTTTTTCGATGAATTGTTTGATACCGATACCTGCTAATAAAAGAATACAAGCAGCAACGGCCCATTTGGTTATTATTAAAAAACCTATCGCTTTTTTAGCAGGCTCCGTTTTTTGCCGGATGTTTTCCCATAGCTGTTGGCCGGGCTCGTCTATATCGAGATTATCTCTATGGTTTTTTAGATATTTTTTAAATTCATCCATGTATCTGTAATTTCTTTACAATTCTTTCTTTTAATAATTGTCTGGCCCGATGGTACTGGCTCTTACTGGTGGATTCTGTGATACCCAGACTTTCTGCAATGGTTTTATGGCTATAATCTTCCAGTACATAAAGATTAAATATCTGTCGGCATCCATCCGGTAAACCTTTGATTTCCTGGTGAATGATATTAAAATCAACTGTTTTCCACCATTCTGGTTCTTCTACCGGTAAATGCAGATTTTTATCCTCTTCCCATTCAGCCCAATAAACCGTCTTTTTGCTAAATCGGATACATTCATTTACCACAATTCTTTTTAGCCAGCCTCCAAACTGAACAGCCTCTTTCAGTTGTTTCAGGTTATGAAAAGCTATAATAAAAGCATCCTGCAGAATATCTTCTGCATCATTGCGGTTGCCTGTCATGCGTAAACAGATATTAAACATAGCTTTACTATATTGCTGGTAAAGCCAGGCTTTAGCTTCTGCATCGCCCTTACAGGCTTTTCTCACAATAGCCGTTTGTATGTTAGTTGCCTGATCCAAATAAGGGTATCCTGTAATAAGAGTGTATGATATAGGAAAGGTTGGAAAAATTGCCGATTTTTTAATAAAAATCACAATTGGAGAGAAAAGAATATTGAATATTGAACAGAGGAACAAGGAATGATGAATATCGAACAGGGAATGATGCACAGAATAACAAGGAATGATGAATAAACCTGCTTCTTTATTCGGCCTTCCCTAGTCAATATTCGTCTGTTCATCCTTCCTTGTTCCTCTATTCAATATTCTTCCGCTATGCCAGATCCAAAACCGGCTTATTCAAAAGTATGGCTTCGATTTTTTCCATTATTTCGGCGGTAAGCAACGGTAAAACACTAAGAGCTTTCAGGTTTTCGAGTAGTTGCTCTTTTTTTGTTGCACCCAATATAGATGTGGTTACATGTGGGTTTTTAACAGTCCACGCAATGGCTAATGCAGCAAGTGAAACACCCATTTCGTTGGCCAGCAATCCCAATTTTTTTACTTTTTCTAATTTGGCATCCTGAATCCATCGATTCTTAAGCCAGTCAAACCCTTCAATCGCGAGGCGGCTTCCTTCCGGAATGCCGTTATTGTATTTTCCGGTTAAGAAACCTGCCGCCAGTGGACTCCAGATAGTAGTACCCAATCCTGCATTTTGGTAAACAGGTAAATAATCCAGCTCCACTTTATAGCGTTCAAACATATTATATTGTGGTTGTTCCACAACCGGGGCAATCAGGTGATACCTGTCGGCCACCCTATGTGCTTCCATAATTTCTGCTCCGCTCCATTGGCTGGTTCCCCAGTATAATACTTTACCCTGTTGAATCAGGTTATGCATGGTCCAAACAACTTCTTCAATTGGAACATTTGTATCGGGGCGGTGACAGAAAAAAATATCAAGGTAATCGGTTTGTAATCTCTGCAAGGCTTCGTGACAGGCTTCCATCAGGTGTTTGCGGCTCAACCCGGTTTGATTGGGTTTTGCTTCTTTGCCCCTGGTACCAAAAAAGGCTTTAGAAGAAAGCGTATAAGAGGATCGATCCCAATTTTTACCTTTTAATACCCTGCCCATCATTAACTCACTTTCACCACCTGCATAGGCTTCTGCGTTATCAAAAAAATTGATTCCGTTATCATACGCAATGCCCATTAACATATCTGCACTATTGTCTTCAATCTGTTTGTGAAAAGTAACCCAGCTTCCAAAACTGAGAACACTTAGTTGTAAGCCACTTCGGCCCATTCTTCTGTAATCCATAATATCTTTTTTAGTACTGCAAGGTAGAGAATATTGAACAGAGGAGCAGAGGAACAGAGGAATTTCGAAGGGGTTTTACCGATGATAGTAAGTAAATAGAAAAACTTATTGGGGAGAGCCTGTTTTCTTGACGGGAATTACCGGAGGCGGGGCCGGGGTTGTGGCTGGTTTGTCAGCACCAATACTATCGGAAACGGTTGTATAACTTCCATCACGAATGGTAAACAGGTGAAAATCTTTTAAATCCTGGCTGGAGGTCATTCCATTATATCCTACAAAATAGTCTTTCCGAAAATTTTTACTGATGATTACTTTTTTATCTGTATAAAATTTTTCTGTGTTTTTATCCCAATATAATTCATCACAAAAAAGAGAATCACCCACCGTGTTAAAGGCAACTACTTTATCGCGCAAAAACACTTTGTTTTCATTCTCCATATAACGGCCATAATTGGCGCTTAGCTGGCTCTTGATTTTCATACTGTCGTCATAAAAATCAACATGCAGCGTATTGGGGAATTCTGCTTTGCGGGCACTATCCCCCTGATATCTCATCAAAACCGGCGCGGTTAATCTCGCCTGCATTTTCCCGTTCATGCTGAGATAGCTGTCTATATTTTTCCCTTCTTCAATGCTGGGTTTTTTCCGCCCCAGATCCCTTACTGCCTCCACATCATTTTCGCAGGCACACAACAACATACTGATACCCAATACCAGGGTAAGTGTTTTTGTATAGGAGGGTAAAATTTTTTTCATGAATCTATTCTGATGCAAAGATCGTATAAACAGATGGCCGCAGGCACATAAAATTTATTTCTAGGATATTATTAACTACTTCCGGCCCTGTTTATTTTAATTGTTTAGTTCACTGATCGCATATAAACCTTTATACAGCAGTTGGGGGTCTGCCAGCACTCTATTTTTAAGTAGCGGTGTAAGAAAAAGCATGTCTCCGCCAGTAATCAGCACATTCAGGTGATTATATTTTCCTTGGTAAGCTTCAATGATTCCATCGATCTCTTTAGCCATTCCCAGAATTACCCCGCTTAAAAGATTGGTTTTTGTATCGTAACCCACCAAAGGAAAATTACTATCGGCTTTCACGAGAGGTAATAAAGCCGTTTGCTCATGCATAGCCCGAAAGCGCATCTGCATTCCCGGGGATATGCTTCCACCTAGGAATTCGTGTGCGTTATTGATATAATTATAGGTTATACAGGTACCCAATCCAATAGCCAGACTATGTTGATTGGGAAAAATATCTACAGCAGCAGCCAGAATAGCCAACCGGTCTGCTCCAATGGTTTCGGGTTTGCCAACCGGACTGGTTAATGGCAATTTGCTACCGTAACCCAGTTTATGAAAGCGTGTATATTTTGCCAACAATTCCTCAATATCGGGGGAGTGATTGATAACAGAAGATAGTATGGATTTATTTGGAACAAATTCATCCAGCAAGGCTTTAACAGAAGCCATGTCTGCCTGGTCAAGTACTTTCTCTACAAAAAAATCGCGGTCCTTGAAAACAGCACATTTTAAGCGGGTGTTCCCAAAATCAAAACATAAAGTTGTTTGCATATAAGAAACTTAGAGGTCTAAATTAAATCCTTTTAATTCTTTAAAATGACCATTTAACTGAATCTTTTCTTTTAGCGTTTCCATTCCGGCTACTACAGGAAGCACTTTTTGAAGGTGGCGTTTCAAATATTCCAGTCTTTGCAGTTCATGCATCAACCCAAGCAATTCATATTCTTCTTCCAGCGAGAGGCCGGCATGATGTGCCAGATCATAACTGGTTAAAGCATCCACCTCTTTTTTGAAATCATTGGTTACGTTTAATAGCTTATGCAGACTTCGAATACCCGTGAGCACTTTTTCAATAAGTAGTTTGCTGCTTTTGGTATTATTGTCAGGGTAATTCACAATAGCACCACTGTATTGTTTTTCAGGAATAGATTTTACTATTTCCAGTATCTTGAAAACATCCAATCCTTTTGTTCGTATATCTATTTTTCCGTCAGGATATACTTCAACAATTTCAACGATTTCTACCAGGGTGCCCATATCTGCTACCCTATTATTCAACACAGTGGGAATACCAAAGGGTTTTGCTTCGGCATAACACTCATTAATCAATTCTTTATAGCGTGATTCGAAAATATGCAGGTTCAACTGCTCTCCCGGATATACTACAATACCGAGCGGGAATATCGGAATAAAATTAGTCATATAACAAATGTATGTGTTAGACTGATTTCTTGGATTGATTGTTTAACTCCTCCAGTTGACTGTACTTTAACCAGGTATAGAAAGCATTCATTTTGGCTACGGTATAACCAGAGCGACCATCTAAAAACCCCAATCGAAAAAAATAATTTTTGATAAAGGAAAACGGAGCGGAGAGATATAGTTTTACCCACCCTGCTTTTTTCCCTCTTTGATAATATTCGGATGCACTTAGTGAAGCGTATTTTACAGTTTTCAAAGCAAAATCATGAATATTTCTGGAGGTGAAATGATGTAAATACCCTTTTAGCGTAATCGTTTTGGTATTTTCAGGCAAGCTAAGTGTTTCATGAACCTCTGCCAGATTCCATTGGGCATGTTTTCTATTATACACCCGTATACAACTATCATTACCCCAATCACCATAACGAATCATGGTATCTCCAATAAATGCCCGTCTTTTCATATTATACACTACGCATACATCTTCCAGCGAAATATTCTCCAATTCATTTAGTAATGTTTCATCCGGCAATTCATCTGCATCTAGTGAAAGAATCCAGTCATTTTTAGCAATGGCTACCCCTTTGTTTTTGTTATTACCATATCCTTCCCAATTTGTTTCCAGCAAAACAGCACCAGCGGCAGACACGAGGGATTGTGTTCCATCCGTGCTTCCACTGTCTACTACCACTACATCGTTGGAAATACGATTTGCAATAGCCAGTATCCTGACAATATTATGTGCCTCATTCTTACAAATAATGACTATGCTAAACGGGCTTTTCATATGATGGCTCCTGTTTTGAAAATTTCTGTTGCCCAAAGAAAGCAATAAAAGCCAATAATATAACACCATATTGTCCTTCTAATGAATCATCTGTTACAAAAGGGATGCAACTGATTACTGCCAGAATAATGGAAACCGGATCTTTTGCAGTGGTCAGGTAAAGCAATAATAATAAGCCAATGCTAAATAAAAGCATACCTGGCCATCCACTACCCGCCCCGTAAACCATCCATTCATTGGTGGGTATAAAACGCTCATACTCGTAGCTAGCAGGGTAATTTTTTACATCCCATTCCGTTACAGCTTTTTTAATATCGCCAAACCCAACCCCCATAATTGGATTTTCCTGCATAACAGCATAGCCTGCTTTGATAGATAACCACCTGGCCGCATCATTATAGCCAGGTAAAAAACGACCTTTTGAATAATTGCCAAAATCATATACAACATATTGAACCCTGTTGCGCAAGGTTGGGAATAAATCGTAACTGAATACAGTAAAAATGAGGATACCAGAAAATAGAATGACACCCATCTTCCATTTTTTTTGAACAAAGCAGATGTAAAAAAGGTAAATAACGCCACCGGCATACAAACAAACTAACCCTGTTTTAGCCGCCAGTAAATGCAGATATAGTAGCAGAAAAACGAGGATGCATGAGATGGCCAGGTACAACCGGTTAAAAGGCATTTTACCCAATATTTTAACACCTAAAAAGAAGCCTGTTACCACCATCCAGCTGAATTTCACATAATCATTATCAGCCGGGGTGGCCAATACTTTTGCTTTGAGATAACTTTGCTGAATGGTGTGAGGATCCAAAAAATAATGCCTAAGACTCCAACAACATCCTATTGAAACCAATAACAGGTATAAGAGGATTAATCTATTCCAGGCCCTTTCGGAAATTTGTGTATATGCCAATCCGAGAAACAGGGTAAGCAGGGGTATTTTTACTGATACACTATTTATCCATCTTAATTTATCATCACTGTATATCCCTGAGATAAGCACAGGGAGAAAAATCAAACCAATAGCAAATAGTAATAATTTATTTTGGTAGGTATCTTTTGAATGATATACAAAGGGAAGTACCATTGCTACCGAGGCAAAAGAAAGCAATGCCCGGCTAAAGAAAAGTCCGGCAATCAACAAAATAAGAAACAGGATAACCATCCGTTCAGACTGTTTATTTTTCAACACTCTTTGCATCATGCGTCTAAATTCGTTCATCCGGGTTACTTTAGCAATCATGTGGGATGAATTATTACAAGATATCTTGCAAGGCAATGTAAAATCATTGGCCCGAACCATTTCTCTGGTAGAAAATGTGGTGGATGGCTACCAGGGTTTGTTGGAGCGTTTGCCTGCATTTCCCACAAAAATTATTGGTATTACTGGTCCTCCTGGTGCTGGCAAAAGCACGCTGGTAGACAGTTTGATCGGTAAAATGGTGGAACAGCAAAAGAAAGTAGGGGTTCTTTGTGTAGATCCTTCTTCTCCTTTTAACCTGGGTGCTTTATTGGGCGACAGGATTCGGATGAGTGAATGGTATAATCATCCGAATGTTTTCATTCGTTCCTTAGCTACCCGGGGTAGCCTGGGTGGTTTACATCCAAAGATCATCGAAATAGCCGATTTGATGAAAGCGGCAGGGTTTGACCAGGTTATTGTAGAAACGGTTGGTGTAGGACAAAGCGAGATTGAAATTGCTGGTCTGGCGGATACAACGGTAGTGATTTTGGTACCCGAAGCCGGGGATGAAGTACAAACCATGAAAGCCGGCTTAATGGAAATAGCGGATATTTTTGTTGTAAATAAGGCCGACAGACCTGATGCAGATTCTTTTGTAAAGAACCTACGATTAATGTTAGCTCCTGCTTTTCAACAATCAGAGCAAGCCATTCCTGTGCTGAAAACAGTGGCTTCACAAAAAGAAGGGATAGATATTTTATATCAGGCTATACTGGATCACCAGCAGTTGGTACAATCAACTGATAAAAAATTCTGGTTATTGGCAGAGAAATCTTTTCAGTTGATTCAGCAAAACCGAATGCAGGATATTAGCAAAACAGACCTAAAAAAAGAGTGGGAAAATTCTGAGAGTAAGAACCTCTACCAGTTTATAAAAAAATATCTTTCTTAAAAGGAATGGATACTCGGAAAACTATCAGGATCTATTGATTTGTTTTTCATTTTTCCACCAACGGTATCCGATATAACCCATTATGGCAAATGGGGCGGCAGCAAGGTAAAGAATGGCAGAATTCAGCGCACTGGCAGGCCCTGCACCCAATTGAGAAGCCGTTTTGGTACAAATAGAACACTGGGCATATACGGTCTGAACAGCGCAGACCCCTATAAAACACATTACTAGAAACCTTTTCTTCCTCATTTATTTTAATTTCTATACAAAGATAAGCGGCTGAATAATCCGAAGAATCATTAACTTTCTTTCTAAAATCAAAGAAGTGGAACCACGTAGAAAATTTTTACAGCAAATGGGTTTATTAGCAGGTGCATTTTCTGCTAATAGTTTGTTTAATCAGTTACATGCAGCTTCCTGGGAGCAGGCAGGAGCCAGAATCAACCATCTTTCACCTGAAGCAGCTGCTATGGATGAAGATTACTGGAGTGTGATACAACAATCCTTTACCGTCAATTCAAACCTGATCATATTGAATAATGGAGGTGTGAGCCCATCTCCCAGGGTGGTTCAGGAAGCAGTAGAACGGTATAACAGAATGTCAAATGAAGGACCTTCCTATTATATGTGGCGGATTCTTGATCAGGGAAGGGAGCCACTCAGACAAAAACTCGCTTTGTTAGCTGGTTGTGACCCGGAGGAAATAGCGGTTAACCGAAATGCAACGGAATCGCTCAATACAGTCATTTTTGGCTTAGACCTGAAAGCCGGTGATGAAGTAATTGGTACAAAACAGGATTATCCGAATATGATCAATGCCTGGCGTCAGCGTGTACAACGTGAAGGAATTGTATATAAACAATTGAACTTCCAGTTTCCCATAGAGAATGATGAGGAGATTGTGGCAGCTTATGAAAATGCCATTACTCCGAAAACCAAACTTTTACATGTAACACATATCATTAACTGGATTGGGCAGATCATGCCGGTGAAAAAGATTACCCAGATGGCCAAAAAGCATGGGCTTGAAGTAATTGTAGACGGGGCGCATTCATTTGGTTTACTGGATTATAAAATCCCTGAACTGGGCTGTGATTATTTCGGAACAAGTCTGCATAAATTTTTAAGTGCTCCTATTGGAAGTGGTATGTTATGGATCAAAAAGGAGAAAATTGAAAAAATTTGGCCCCTGGTATGTAATGATAAGCCAAGAAGTGAAGATATCCGCAAATTTGAAACCCTTGGTACGAGAAGCTTTCCGATAGAGCAGGGAATAGGTGAAGCAGTTAATTTTCAGAATGCCATTGGCAGTAAAAGAAAAGAAGAGCGGATACGCTACCTGAAAAATTATTGGGCTGGCAGAGTAAAAGACATTCCCAATGTAAAAATACACACTTCTTTCAAACCACAGTATTCCTGTGCCATTTGCGGAGTAACCATTGATGGAATGACACCCGGAGAATTGGATAATGCCTTATTTAATACCTATAAGATACATACTGTAGGAATTGTTTGGGAAAACATCTCCTGTGTGCGAATAACACCGCATGTGTATACCAAATTGCAAGACCTTGATAAACTGGTACGGGCTATTGAAGAATTAGCCAGCAAGAAAAAATAAAAGCAGTTACCCAATGGGTACTGCTTTTACAATATGGTTACCTTCAGAAAAGCGATCCTATTAGGAAGCTTTCGCTACCGGTTTTTTGGATTTTCCGGCTTTAGCTGGTCTGCTTTTACCGAATGAACCCTGGAATCTTTTTCCTTTTGCGGTTTTTTTGTCACCTCTGCCCATGATATGATTTTTTTTAAATGAAGAATGCTAAACACAAAAATAGAGAAACCCCGCGAAAGGCGGGGTTTCTCTATTCGATTTGTTTGAAAAATTAGAGCTTAGCGCTTAATTCTTTACCAGCTTTGAATTTTGCAACTTTCTTAGCCTTAATCTTGATGGCAGCACCAGTTTGCGGATTACGTCCTGTACGAGCAGCACGTTTAGACACAGAAAAAGTGCCAAAACCAACTAAAGTTACTTTGTCGCCTTTTTTTAATGTTTTGGTAACTGCACCTACAAAAGAATCCAGGGCAGCATTAGCTTGTGTTTTTGTTACGCCAGCATCTTCAGCGATTTGAGCAATCAATTCAGCTTTGTTCATAGAAGTGTTTTTAATGTTTTAATTAGAGCAACAAATTTATTCGCTTTTCTCAATCAGAAAAATAATTTTACTTTTTATTAAATTCGTTTATTTCCTGTAAAACACCTATGTATAAAGGATTTCAGCCGATTTTAAAAATGAAAATTAACCTGATTTTTACTGCTGAATTTACTGAAACCCTTTGTGGGCAAGGCTTTCAGTATATATGGCCTGTAATTCAATGCCCAAGCGAGTTTCAGCGGAATATAACGAAGATTTATGATTACCAAAATGAATTTGCTAAAGTTTCCACACTCAATGCACAAGTTTCATCAGTGATCGGAAACCAATAAAATGATCACCCCATTTTTTGATAGCATCTGAGCGAAGGGCAGGTGCAAATTGAGAAAGATACGTGTTATAGGCTTCTAAGCTGGGGGCATGAAATTGTGTTGCGTAAGTGGGCCCCTCAGATTCATCTGTTTCCAATAACTGAACAAAGCGATGTTCTGTAAAACAGCCTGTTTGCATTATCTCGGGTATATGTGTTTCTTTCATCCATTTTACCCAGTCTTCCTGAATTGACCAACCTACTTTGGTGGTAATATTATAGATATACATGTATTCATAGTATTTGTATTATACAATCCGCAATTATTGGACCTAATGGGTTATCTCAGCATAAATAGGGCAATGATCACTCTGTTTAACATCGGGATAGATGCGGGCGTCTTTTAGTTTCGTTTTCAAAGTATCTGTGATGCAGATATAGTCAATCCGCCATCCTTTATTCTGTAATCTTACTGAAGGAAAACGCTGGCTCCACCATGAATAAGCGCCTGTGGTTTCCGGATGAAGCGAGCGGAAAGTATCTATCCATCCATTTTGAAGAAATTTATCCATCCAGGCTCTTTCTTCAGGTAAAAAACCGGAAGAGTTTTTATTCCCTTTGGGGTCGTGTATATCAATAGGCGTATGGGCTATATTATAATCACCCACAACTACCAGTTGCGGCCGGGTTTTTCTAAGTAGTTGTAAGTAATCAAAAAACTCATCCAGCCATTGATATTTGTAAGTTTGTCTTTCCTCTCCACTGGTTCCGGATGGGTAATAGGCATTAATCAGCGTAAGGTTTCCAAAATCGGCTCGTATTACCCTTCCTTCAAAATCGCTCTGTTCCAGTTTATGCCCATATTCAATGGCATCTGGTTTTATTTTAGTGAAAATAGCTACTCCGCTATATCCTTTTTTTTGAGCAGAAAACCAGTAAGTTTGGTAACCCAGGTCTTCGATAGGCTGAGTATCTATATTTTCCTTTACGGCTTTGGTTTCCTGTAAACAAATAATATCCGCCGGATCAGTTTTCAACCACTCAATAAAGCCTTTATTGATGGCAGAGCGAATACCATTAACATTGTAAGAGATGATACGCATATTGTTGGTTTGTATTAAATAAAGAAATGGTTAAATGCAATAATCAATAGTTGGTTTAATAATTCAGGAGCCAATTGAGGGTCATACACCACAATTTTTTCCGGATTAAATATACCCTGTGCAATGCTAACTAATTTCCCGTTAAGGTAGATCTCTTTAATACTGTTTTCACTTCCACTACATTGAACCGAAAAAGCCTGCTTATTTATCAAACCTACAACACTATAATTATAAGTAACAGGCCAGCCGATTGCCTGTTTATCTAAAATGAAAAATGAGCTCGTATCAACTCCGTTAGATACTTTCCCGGGAAATACTTTTTTCCCTGAAATATCGGTCACGCCTTTTTCAATTGTAAAGTTGGCTATTGTATCCTTATCATTTAAAAGCAGGTGTAAATTCCCAGGCAGAAAATTAGTAAATATTTGATCTGGATTGGTTGGATGGTAATAAGGATTTACCTGTACGAAAAGCTTTACCAGGTAATTCTTATCCCGGATCACATCGCGACAAATCTGACTGGTGAATACAAAATCAGATGCCGAAGAATTGCTTGCGTTTTCTATAGCATTTGCAATATCTGAAGGATACTTCTGAATATTCTTCCCTTTGGTTTTTAGTTCTTCATATAAAAGATCACCCATTCGGATCATTTCAATTTTATCTAAATACCTGTATGTGCTGATATCTTTTTTTGTTTTTACAAGAATTTTATCCTTTTGGATAGTAAGGGGTTGAACATAATTATCAGCCATAAAAGCCGGAGGTACTTTCATTTCTACCAGCTGAATATTACTGCTTGTATCAAATAGTATATTCCAACCGGTTTTTAACATTTCCGTGAATCCGATTGGTATGGTTGACAACTTATTGTTTTGGAGACTATTGGTAAATAAATTTCCCATGCCCAAAGTTTCGGAAGGGATAACGCTTATATCAAGGGATTCATTGAACAGAATATTTTTTTTACTATTAAACAGCCAGGCTTCTAATATAAAAACGCTTCTTGATCTTTTAATTAAAGCAGTGTCTCTTGAACTTTTATAAACTTTTGTAAAAAAACTGACTGGGTCTATCTCATCAATATCTAGGTAAAGATGCAAAACACTTGTATCCAGATTGGTAAAGATCTTTTTGGAATTTTCTGCATCTTGTAAACTGCCCGCTATTGTTATGGGAGGAACTTTTAGTGAGTCTGAAAGAGACAAGTTGGCTTTTGTTAATAGTACCTGCCTGAGGTCTTTTATAAAAGATGCCCTTACCAGTTCATTCTGCCAATAATTCATAACAGGCCCAACAGATGAATAACAGGTTATTTGTTCAAGGATAATTTTTTTCTGTGTATAGCCTGTATGTGTAAACAAAAGCAAGACAAAAAGAAAGTATCTGTTTTTTACTCGCATAAACAGCTAAGTTAATCTTAAATTTATAGCAGCAAATTTTATGCTAAATTGACTCAATATTGAAAGTTAAGAGTTTATGGAAAATAATAAGCGTATTATTCCGGCAAAAGCATCGGTTTATCTGGATGGCCCTAAGCCAAGAATGAACGAATTTCTGTTTGCATGGGATGTTTTCACTCAATTTATTAAAGGATTCAGAGCCCTTCATTTTATGGGGCCTTGTATAACCGTTTTTGGCTCAGCCAGGTTTACAGAGGACCATCATTATTACAAAGTGGCGAGAGAATTTGGGAAACGTATTGCAGAACTGGGTTTTACTACTATGACAGGTGGCGGGCCAGGCATTATGGAAGCAGCCAACAGGGGGGCTTTTGAAAATGATGGGGCATCGGTTGGGTGTAATATTAAATTGCCCTATGAGCAGCAACCCAACCCATATATGACCAAATGGTTAACGTTCAATTATTTTTTTACCAGAAAAGTGCTGATGGTAAAATATTCTTATGCTTTTATTATCATGCCAGGAGGTTTTGGAACCATGGATGAATTCTTTGAAACCATTACTTTGGCTCAGACAAAAGTGATCAATGATTTTCCAATTGTTCTTTTTGGGAAAGAATATTTTCAACCCCTGGTGGAGGTATTTAACAAGATGGTTGAAGAAAAAACTATCGCCGCCGATGATAAAAAACTTTTATTATTAACCGACGATATTGATGAAGCCATGCAGTACATCCAGGCATATATCGCCAATCATTTTACGGTTAAACCCCGTAAAAGATTATGGTGGTTATTAGAAAAACGATAGTACTCTTTTATTGAAGTCTTATCAATATCAGTGCATCCTTTTACCTGCCTGAATGGTATACCCTAAATTCAAAATCATTTCATAAGTACCAAAAGCTTCAGTGGCAGTGCCCTGGTAAACTTTAAGACCAGAATATCGTGCGTAATCTATTTTATTGGTAAACTCTAAATATAGGTGCTTATAAAAAGTAGCGCGAACAGCTCCTTCAACCCCTATATTCCAACCACCAAGTTGAAAGCCTTTGTCATTTAACTGGCCAAATAAACTATTCTCAACATGCGGTATCAGTGGACCCACTCCACCTTTAGCAAGTGCATCAACAACGAAATTTTTATTATTAGTTTGTAGCCAACGCCATCTTTTTACAATATTAAAAAGCAAAAAATTTGCCCCATTATTCAGGTAATAATAAAAGCCATTTGCTTTAGAGAAATTGATGGAAGTATCTACCGACCTGCCATTGAGTGTGCCGGTTAATTTCATTTGCTGACCATCAGTAAGTATGTGTTTGGTATGGTCAAAATTGATCTCAAAAGCAAGCCCCTTCTCTTTATCAAAGAAATAGCCAACCCGGTAATTATACTGCGGAATGCTGAGTGGTATTTTTAACAGGCTTCCTTCATCCCATCCTGGATGATCATGAGATTGCACATTACTGAGCGTATAATTGTTATTTAGGCCTGGCTGATTTACCCTCACATTTGAATTGGTATACCATTCTTTATTATATCCCCAGGAAAAATAAAACTCCCCTTTTCTTTCTTTTTTCTTTTTTTGTTCTTGTGCAACGGTAATGAAAGGGATGATCATTAACACACAAAACACCAACCTCGTAGCGCGCATACAATTCTTATTTCTGATATAATTATACAAATTTAGTTATTCCAGAACAGGACTCAACCATCTTTCTGCTAATTCGATAGACATATTTTTTCGTTTTGCATAATCCTCAAGCTGGTCTCGCTGAATTTTTCCCACGCCAAAGTATTGACTCTGGGGATTGGAAAAATACCAACCACATACAGAGGAAGCAGGGTACATGGCTAAACTTTCGGTCAGCCCAATGCCAATCGTTTCAGTAGCTTGTAACAGCTCGAATAATTTATATTTTTCTGTATGATCAGGGCATGCAGGATATCCTGGCGCCGGACGGATGCCTGTATATTGCTCTTTAATGAGCTCTTCATTACTTAATTGTTCATCTGCACCATATCCCCAGAATTCTTTCCTGGTTTGCAGGTGCAACGCTTCTGCGAATGCTTCTGCCAGCCTGTCGGCAAGGGCCTGTAGCATAATTTTATTATAATCATCTAGGTTTTGCTCAAACTTTTTTATATGCTCCTCAATACCATGAATGGTAACGGCAAATGCGCCTATAAAATCTTTTTTACCAAAGGATGTTGGCATGATAAAATCTGCCAAAGAAAGATTAGGCTGTCCCGGAGCTTTTTTAATTTGCTGACGGAGAAAAGAAAGCCGTATATTTTTTGTGCCAGCAACTATTTCCAGATCATCTCCCTCACTCCCTGCTTCCCAAAACCCGATGGTTCCTTTTGCAGTAAGCCATTTTTCAGATATGATTTTGTCTAATAAAAGATTTGCATCCGTATAAAGTTTAGTCGCTTCTATACCTACAATTTCATCAGTTAGAATTGCCGGAAAATTGCCATGCATTTCCCAGGCAATAAAAAAAGGTTTCCAATCAATAAATGAACGTAATGTGCTAAGCTCAAAATCTTCAAATACCCGGGTACCAGTAAATGTTGGCGTAACAGGAAAATAATTAGTCCAGTCAACCACTACTTTATTAGCGAGGGCTTCCTGATAGCTTAGGTAAGATTTAATGGGTTTCTTATTATCAAAACCCTCTTTGAGTTTTATGTATTCCTCTTTGAGTCCGGATAAAAAATCTGTTTTTTGATCTTTGTTTAAAAGCGACCCTGCAACGGTAACACTTCTGGAAGCATCCAATACATGCACAACCCCCGCATTGTATTCGGGGGCAATTTTTACAGCCGTATGAATACGTGATGTAGTAGCACCGCCAATCATTAATGGTTGCGTCATTCCGCGTCGGGTCATTTCTTTGGCAATATGTACCATCTCATCAAGTGAAGGTGTAATCAAACCACTTAATCCAATGATATCAGCATTTTCTTTTTGAGCAGTCTCTAAGATTTTATCTGCCGGTACCATTACCCCCAAATCAATAATATCATACCCATTACAACCTAAAACAACCCCAACAATATTTTTCCCGATATCATGCACATCTCCTTTTACGGTTGCAAGTAAGATTTTAGCGGCACCGGCAGCTTCACTATTGGTAGTTCCGGCGGCAAGATGTGCCTGTTTTCTTTCTTCTTTTTCTGCTTCTATATAAGGCGTTAAAACTGCTACACTTTTTTTCATTACACGGGCACTTTTTACCACCTGTGGTAGAAACATTTTCCCTGCCCCGAAAAGATCTCCCACTATTCCCATTCCATCCATTAAAGGGCCTTCAATTACTTCAAGCGGAGTCGGATATTTTTGTCGCGCTTCCTCGGTATCTGCTTCAATATAATCTGTAATGCCATTTACTAGCGAATGCGAAAGCCTCTTTTCTACCGTATCATTTCTCCAGGCTTCATCTTTTACTTCTACTTTGCCCTTAGCCTTTACTGTCTCTGCATGAATAATCAGTTTTTCGGTTGCTTCATTGTTATCATTGTTTCTGTTTAGGATAACATCTTCACATAATACACGCAGAACCGGTTCAATTTCATCATAAATAACCAGTTGCCCGGCGTTTACAATGCCCATATCCATCCCCGCTTTAATGGCATGGTATAAGAATACAGCATGAATGGCTTCGCGAACATGGTCGTTTCCCCGGAAAGAGAAAGACACATTCGATACCCCACCGCTCACTTTTGTTAAAGGCATTCTTTTTTTAATTTCCCGGGTTGCTTCAATAAAGTCAACCGCATAATTATTATGCTCTTCAATACCAGTAGCAATTGCGAAAATATTGGGGTCAAAAATGATATCCTGTGGATGAAAACCAACTTTTTCGGTTAATATCTTATAGGCTCTTTCACAAATATTTACTTTTCTTGCCTGGGTATCCGCTTGCCCAACTTCATCAAAAGCCATTACAATTATTGCGGCACCAAAGGCTTTGCAGATAAAAGCCTGTTCAATGAATTTTTCTTCCCCTTCTTTTAGTGAAATAGAATTTACAATACATCTTCCCTGAACACATTTTAAGCCGGCTTGTATGATCTCAAATTTGGAACTATCAATCATGATGGGTATACGGGCGATATCGGGCTCACTTTGTATAAGATTCATGAATGTAGTCATGGCTTCTACCCCGTCCAGCATGGCATCATCCATATTCACATCCAGTATTTGCGCACCACTTTCTACCTGCTGGCGTGCAACAGATAAAGCTTCTTCATATTTATTTTCCCGGATAAGTCGTGCAAATTTTTTAGAACCGGTTACATTGGTTCTTTCACCTACGTTCACAAAATTTGTTTCAGGTCTGATAACCAGTGGTTCAAGACCGGATAGTCGCAGGTAAGGTTTAATAGTTACTGGTGAAGCCATAATTCATTTTTAGTAAGCAAAAAGAAGCGAAGAATTGTGATAACTATTCTACAACTTCTAAAACAGGCAATGGCCTTGGTGCAATATGTTTAACGTTTTCCGCAATATGTTTAATATGATCAGGGGTTGTTCCACAGCAGCCACCTACAATATTCACGAATCCTTCTTTAGCCCATTCTTCAATAAAATGAGCGGTTTCATGGGGTTGTTCATCGTATTCGCCCATAGCATTGGGTAACCCGGCATTTGGATAGGCTGAAGTATAACAGGCTGCAATTTGAGAAAGCTCTTCAATATGGCTTCTCATTTCTGCCGCACCTAGCGCACAATTCAATCCAACACTTAAGGGATTTGCATGCATTACAGAGGTATAAAATGCTTCCAGGGTTTGTCCACTAAGTGTTCTGCCCGAAGCGTCGGTAATGGTTCCGCTGATCATGATCGGCAGCTCAGCCATTTTTTTATCCCTAAAGTATTTTTTTGCTGCATAGATAGCCCCCTTTGCATTCAGGGTATCAAATATGGTTTCTATCAATAACAAATCAACACCGCCATCTACTAAGCCACTGATTTGTTCGTAATAGGCATTTACTACTTCGTCGAAACTAACAGCACGGTACCCGGGGTTATTTACATCAGGAGATAAACTCAGGGTCTTATTTAACGGCCCGATGGCTCCTGCAACGAATTTTGGTGCAGTACCTGGATTTTCTGCAATGAATTCGTTGATAGCATCTCTTGCACAGTTGGCTGCGGCAGTATTCAGTTCGTATGCCAGAGATTGCATATCGTAATCTGCCATAGCTATTACGGTACTGCTAAAAGTGTTGGTTTCAACAATATCTGCACCGGCAGCCAGGTATTGTTTATGAATTCCTTTGATAATTTGTGGCTGGGTAATACAAAGCAGGTCATTATTACCTTTTACATCGGTATGCCAGTTGGCAAAGCGGGTACCTCGGTAATCGGTTTCTTCCAGTTTATGCCTCTGAATCATGGTACCCATAGCACCATCTATCACCAATATTCTTTTTTCAAGTTCTTTTCTGATATCCATCGTTTACATTTTTATCTATTCCGTTACCGGCATAGTTTATTATACGGAACTGTAAACGCTTTAGAGAGTGTAGGAGTGAGCACTGTAAAACGTTTATTAGTTCTTTACATTCCGCAGAAAGCGGAGTAACAGGCTGAACAATAAACAAATCTGCCTGAAATAAGGCGTAAAGATAAAGACCAGAATGGTTATAACAAAATATAAGCAAAGCCGAGTCTATAAAGGATTTGCCTCCTGATTGACCTGATAGGGGATTGAGATGGAATAAGAGCCGAAATGTTACGTAAAGTTATCGCAGCGAAAAAAGTTATTTTACGTACTGCTGTATGGGTAACCGATTCGCTATACTACGTGAAAGGGTGATTTCGTCGGCAAATTCGAGCTCTCCCCCAAAAGCAATGCCTCGCGCAATGGTGGTGATGCGACAGGGAAGATGAGCGATTTTTTTCTGGATATAGTAAATGGTAGTGTCTCCCTGTATATTTGGACTTAACGCAAAAACCAGTTCTTCGGTTTCCTCCTTCATGATACGGTTCACCAGCGATTCAATGGTTAGCTGGTCCGGTCCAATACCATCTAATGGAGAAATAATGCCACCAAGCACATGATAAGTTCCGCTGAGTTGCTGGGTACTTTCAATGGCAATTACATCACGGATATTTTCTACTACACAGATCATACGCTGATTACGCATTGAATTGGCGCAGATTGAACAAATATCACCATCACTCACGTTAAAGCATCGCTGACAGAACTTAATCTCTCTTCTCATTTTTGCAATGGCTTCCCCAAACTGTTGTACTTCTGCTACTTCTTTTTTTAATAAGTGTAATACCAGCCGTAATGCGGTTTTTTTACCGATGCCGGGTAATTTGGCGAATTCGGCAACAGCATTTTCCAGTAATACAGAAGGAAGGGGCATGGTAGATTTTTTATTTTCCGAAAACAAAGTTACGTTTCCCTGCTTATAATGGTATGTTCACTTCATTATCCCAGTTAGCGCGAATAGTAAGTACCTTAGGAATCAATTGAACAATCTCCGGCTGACGCTTATTTCCAAAGAAATGCCCCGGATCCCAGACTCCATTACGATTTTTATCATACAGAATACGAAGATCATAACTTCCCGCATGAAACAACTTTCTCCTGAATTCAGTTCCAGTAAGTACCACTGATTCCAGTAGCTTATCATTCTGCCAAATCTGAAGTACCGGGTTTTTCGAAATATCCAGGTTCCCGAAACGTAATCGGATACTGCCATAATCTGACTCTCTTTTTGTAAAAAAACGCAGAGTATCTGCTTTAGATAAAGTTGTTTTCAAAGAATCAGCTACAGCGTCTTTTGCAATTAAAAGACGTAAAGGAGTATAGTCTTTCCATGAATACTTCAATACCACTTTGGTTTTGCCTGTATCCAGCGTCACAGAATAGTTACTAAGTGGACGATAATTGGTATCCGTCAATACAAATTTTGTACTATCAAAATGGCTGAGTTTTTTTGTAAAACTGAGTACGAGGCCCGATAACAGATCTTGCTCGCTATTATCCAGACTCGTATTATAACGAACTCGTTTATCTTCCTTGTTTGATCCGGGTAATTTTACTGGAGAAGATGAAGGAGTAGCCGTTTTTTCTTTCTTTTTCATTTCCTGGTAAGCGAATAAGGTATCTGGCTTAGTATTATTTCCTATAGTTACCGGCTCATTTTTGAATGCAAATATTTCTGTGCTGTCCGTATACTTATTGGAAAAACTGCTTTCCAATACATACACATTAAAAACACCCTCCGGCAAATTCCTGAAACTAAACTCTCCTTTTCCATTAAGACGGGTATAATACCGTGGTCTTATTTTAGCTATCGCCGTATCTGAAAGATTATTATGTAGGATAACAACTAGCGAAGAATCAATTTTGCCCGTTTCGGCAAGCATCACTTTACCTTTATAAACACCATGATCAAGTGAGTTCCCGGTTGAAAAAACATAGGTAAAGCCTTTAGCAATATTTCCTTCATTTACATCCTTGATCGCATTACCAAAATTTAAAGAATAGGTTGTATTGGCTTCAAAACTGTCTTTATTTAATTTTATGGTAACTACCCGAAGCTTAGAATCTATTAAGGGCGAATTTTTTAAAGTAGGGGAAACGATCAATTCCTGTTGCGCGCTTTGCAGTGTTACATACTCATCAAAAGTAAGTGTGATTACTTTAGGCGATACGTTGGTGGCAGAGTCTTTTGGTAATGACATTATCAGTTTGGGCGGCAATGTGTCTTTGGGACCGCCTCCGGGTGGGATGATATTGGCACAGGAGCTAAGCAATATCACCTGAAAGAGAATCATCAGAACAATAGCAAACTGTATAAAGGAGCGTTTCATGTATTGAGTTTGAACGATTGGCAAATATAGAACTCATGCCAGCTGAATACGAAAAAGGATTGTGAACAGAAACGTAATTTTTAATCAACTTCCTCCTCATTTTCAGACAAATCATGCAATGCGATAGCCATATTGTTGGTTTTTACAAAGTTGCACCAATGGCAATCAGGTTTACCACAGCCGGTATAAAAATCCCTTTTCTGAATTTTTTGCCACACCGTTTTGATTTGTTGTGTTACAGTTGTTGTATCGGCAGGTGTTATAACAATTTTCTCTTTTCTATATACTTTCTTTTTATCCGGCTCTATAAAATCAAATTCCGTACTGATAACCTGCCAGTTTTTCTGCTCATAATTGTCGATCAAGATCTTGTAAAATACTGCCTGTCGCCAATAATCACCACCTTCAGGACTTTTTTCACCAGGCGGTACTAATTTATCCTTTGCATTGTCAATATTGCCGGTTTTATAGTCTACAACATTTACAGATTTACCATCAAATTCTAATTTGTCGAGTTTGCCTTTCAACGGAACCCCTTGTACAACCACATTACGGATATTTCTTTCTACTGCCACAATTGTGTTCCAGGAATGGATATACTGATCATAATAATTGCTTAATACTTCCTGACCATATTCTATTCTTCTTGCAAACTGTTCTTTCGTAAAACTTTCCCTGTGCCGGCTCATATACCATTCAAAATCATTTACAAATTCAGGTTTCCCTGGGAATTTTTCGGTTTGCTGCATTTTTTCAAAAAGCCTTTGTAACGCGTAATGAACGGCTGAGCCGAATTCCGTTGCTTCAGATTTACCGGAAGGTACGCGTACAAGGTTTTGGAAATAGAATTGCAAGGGGCATTTGAGATAATTATTCAGTGCAGTTACATTCATTACAAACTTATCCAGCATCTGGGTAATAAAATCAGCTTCTGTTTTTTCAATTTCCGGCGCTTTTTCAGCTGTAAATTGTACCATGGTAAAATCACTTAATACTTCATTATCGAGTATCACTTTTTTAACTGGTAAGCTGTGTTTATCCTGTATCTCAGCAATAAACATAGAAGGTTCCATATCTTTTCCGTCATTCCTGAAACGACTAAAGGAGATATGCAGGTATAATTTTGCCCTTGTCAGCGCTACATAGAAAAGCCGTCTTAATTCTTCTTCCTCTTTCTGTTTGGGTTGAGATGAGAACATGGTGTCCGGGAAGCTATAACCTCCTCCGGGCTTTCTTTTTTTCTCCCAGTTAGAAGCATTGCAACCCGCTAAAAAAACATGTTCAAATTCCAGTCCTTTTGAACCATGGGCGGTTAACAGATTTACGCCTTTTTCACTACCACTTACCTGAACAAGGGGCAGACTAAGACCCTCTTTTTCCATTAACATAAAAATATTAATAAGCTGCTCAAGCGATAATGAAGGATTACGACGTGCTTCATCTTTTACAAAATCGAATAGGCCTGTGAGTACCTGTAAATGCCTGTGTTTATCAGGACTTTCCAATATCCATTTCAACACACCTGATTCCTGAATACAGGTTTCAAATAGATTAACAAGGGTCAGATTACTCACGTCTCCAATCAGTTTTTCAATAATCTTACTGGCTTCTTTCAATCCTGCAGGAGCCTCCTTGCTGAATAAATCTGCCGCTGGTGCATTACCTTTTTCCAGTAAGGCATTGCGAAGCGATGTTTTATTATCTCCAAACCTTTTTCCGGCTACTTCGGCACTGAGTTTTGCAATTTCAATAGGTGAAATATGAAACCAGTCGAAATGGAGTATTTCAAATAACATTTCTTCCCCACCAAACGGGATATCATGTTCGGCCCATAAATACTGTAAAAGAAGAATGATCTTTTTTGCAAGAGGTACTTCTAATATATTCAGATTACGTTTGCTGAAAACAGGAATATTTTTTTGGGCAAAATACTGAGCCAGGTCTTCACCATATTTATTCTCTTTATAAATAACAGCGATCGTTGCTGGTGGAATACCCTGTGCTAATAATTTTTCAATGGAAAGCAGGATATCAATCATTTCCTGTCTTTGTGTTTCATATTCGTTGATAACAGGGGTATGTGTATACTGTTGTGTTTTCTGATGAGAAGCAACCAATGCTTTACTCAGTCCCGGCACTTTATTAATCAGGCGCTCCTCATTTTTATCAACAAGCGTTTTTGATATATCTAATATGGGCTGGGTAGAACGGTAATTGTTGATGAGCACCACAGTTAGTAAATCGGCCTGATAGTTGAATGCAAAATTTTCCATATTCTCTACATTGGCCCCCTGAAACCGATAGATACTCTGGTCATCATCACCTACTACAAATACATTGGGTTGTTCCCAGTAACTGATCAATAATTCCACTAACCGATTCTGTGTTCCGCTGGTATCCTGGTATTCATCCACCAAAACATATAAATACTGCTCCTGGTAGCGGGAAAGCAATAATTTATTTTCGCTGAACGCATTGATTACCCAATTAATCATATCATCAAAATCGTAGCGATTGCGGTTACGCATCAGCTTCTGAAACCTATCAAACTCATTTACAGCTGCCCTGAGCTTCTCCATCTTTTCTTTCACTTCTTCGATCTTGTTTTCTTTCAGGTCACCCGGTTTAAACTGTTTATAAGCCCGCTGATAAACATATTCTTCCCGGTTGGGTATATCTGTCAGATATTCATCAATCTTTTCATTGATAAACGCAGGTGTCCAGCCTTCCTGTTTCATGGAACTGAATAATTGCTGTAGGTTTTTTATTTCAAAATAAACATCTCCCCTATATCGCTTTAGCGGATGATTTTTGGGGAAACTGTCAATCAATTGCTTGAAGAGATCAATCTTTTCCAGGTCTGAAATCGGGTCAAGTGTTGTTTTTTCAAATAAGGATAAATTTTCCTGGATAATGTCGTTGCAAAATGAGTGAAAAGTATGGATATGCACTTTATAGGCATCCGGACCAATAAAGCCAAGTAATCTTTTACGCATGGCAACTGCGCCGGCATCTGTATAAGTAAGACAAAGAATATTTTCTGGTTGTGTATCGGTTTCGAGTAATATTTTGCCGATACGGGCACTGAGTATCTGTGTTTTTCCGGTACCTGGCCCTGCAATAACCATAACGGGGCCATCAATCGTATTTACGGCCAATTTCTGCTGTTCGTTCAGATCACCATATATTTTTTGAAATTGCTCTGTCTGTTGCTGCCTTGTTACCATAGATTAAAGATACTTTACATTTTATGTAATCCGAGTTTGGAAGAATTTGAGTAAACATTATGGTACGAATGCTGTTATAAAGAGAAATCCGGGTCAATATGTCTAAAACCTACTCCATCAAAACTGTTCAAAAAATTCCTGTTTCCATGTTAGTTGCCTGGGAGTTTTTCTGCAGGCCTGATAATTTAAAAAATATCACTCCCGCCAATCTGGGGTTTCATATCATTTCCCGCTATCATGGCACAGAAATGTATGAGGGGCAGATTATTGAATATACTGTAAAACCCATATTGGGTATTCCCTTATATTGGATGACGGAAATTACGCAGGTACAAAAACACAGGTATTTCATTGATGAACAACGTTTTGGGCCTTATAGTTTATGGCACCACCAGCATCATTTTAAAGAAATTCAGGGTGGTGTGGAAATGACTGATATTGTTCATTATAAACTGCCACTTTGGATTTTAGGAGATATAGCCAATAGTCTGATGGTAAAAAAGCAGCTAAAAGGCATTTTCAATTACAGGTTCGAGGCAGTAGAAAAGCAGTTCGGGGAATGGGGACCTGGGGCAGCGAATGACCTTGTTTTCGGATAGTCTGGATCACTAACGCTTGTTCGCTATTAAAACCGGCTTAAGATTATTAAATTTTAATTTGGCAGAATGCTACGGATATAACTTTACATCCTTATTTTTAGCTTGATTGCTCTCATTCACTGCGTTTTAAATCTTTTGTAAAAGATGTCTCTTAATCATCAGTCCGGCCTCAATAAAATTTCAGTAGCGGGTTTATTGGTAACACTAGGTATTATTTACGGGGATATCGGCACCTCTCCCTTATACGTATTCCGTTCTATTATTGGCGAGAGACAGATAACTGAACAGCTGGTATATGGGGGTATCTCTTGTGTAGTGTGGACTTTGACACTTCAGACCACTTTCAAATATGTTTTCTTAACATTGAAAGCGGATAACCGTGGGGAAGGGGGAATATTTTCATTATATGCGTTAGTAAGACGTTATGCTAAATGGTTATATATTCCTGCTATTGTAGGTGCCGCAACTTTGCTGGCTGATGGAATCATTACTCCTCCCATTTCTGTATCATCTGCTATTGAGGGATTAAATGGGATCAAGGGCCTGGAATCCATTATCGTTCCAGGTAATAATCTTACAGTTGGTATTGTAATTGCTATCATTTCCCTATTATTCTTTTTTCAGCGTTTTGGTACCAAAGTAGTAGGTTTTGCTTTTGGGCCGATTATGCTGATCTGGTTTAGCATGATCATGATATTAGGAGGTTTACAAATCATACACACACCAGGTATACTCAAAGCAATCAATCCTTACTACGCTATTGACCTTTTAGTGGAATACCCAAAAGGATTCTGGTTACTGGGTGCGGTGTTTCTGTGTACTACCGGAGCAGAAGCTTTGTACAGCGACCTGGGCCATTGCGGACGTAAAAATATCCAGGTCAGCTGGGCATTCGTTAAGCTTACCTTGATCATTAATTATATGGGTCAGGGAGCCTGGTTGCTTTCTCAACATAGTGAAACCCTAAATGGGCTGAATCCATTTTATGAATTGATGCCACATTGGTTTCTGTTGATCGGTATCGTTATTGCTACCATGGCTACGATCATAGCCAGTCAGGCCCTGATCAGCGGATCTTTCACGCTTATCAGTGAGGCCATCAGCATGAACTTCTGGCCAAGGGTAACCATAAAATTCCCTACAGATGTAAAAGGACAGATCTATATCCCCAGCCTTAACTGGATTTTATGGATTGGTTGTATAGGCATGATGTTGTATTTCCGGGAAAGTGCACATATGGAAGCAGCTTATGGCTTTTCAATTGTTATTGCGATGTTGATGACTACTATGCTGATGTATGTGTATATGCATCGGGTCAAAAAATGGAATATTGTAATTATTACATTGATCATGGCGATATTTTTAACAGTGGAGGGCTCTTTCTTTATCGCTAACGTTGCCAAGATCAAACAAAGATGGATGTTCCTTTTCTTTGAATTCGGACTGATGTTTATTATGATTGTTTGGTTCAGGGCCAGGAAAATAACCAACCGTTATTTGCAATTTGTAAAACTGGCTGATTATGTCCCAAAATTACAGGAACTCAGTGGCGACAAGGACTTCCCAAAATACGCAACCCACCTGGTATACCTAACAAAAGCCGATTTTGATGGTGAAATAGAAAAAAGAATTATCGATTCCATCATGGCCAGAAAGCCTAAGCGTGCAGATGTGTATTGGTTTATTCATATTGACAGAGCAGATGCACCCTATACGATGGAGTATACGGCAAAAGAAGTATTGCATGATAAGATCATGCGTGTTGATTTTAAACTGGGTTTTCGAGTTCAACCAAGAATCAATCTGCTATTTAAACGGGTGATGCAGGAAATGAATAAAAGAAGCGAATTATCTATGGCGAATAAGTATGAGAACCTTGATCAGAATGATTTTCATACAGATATCACTTATGTAATTATAGAAACTTTCCTTTCTGTTGAAAATGAACTTTCTCTTAAAGAAGGCTTTATTATGGATTCTTATTTTGGCATCAAAGGATTTTCCCAATCTGATCAGAAAGCATTTGGACTGGATAGTGCATCCACTATTATGGAAAGTGTACCACTATTAATAAATCCAAAAACTTATCTGCCTTTACATAGAACAGAATAATTGTTCCTGATACACATTTTCAATTTGAAAATTAGGAAATTGGCAAGGGCTGACGCTGCATGTTAATGAGATTCTATTGGCAACTGAAATTCAAACCGGCTGCCTTCTCCCAATTTACTATTTGCCCAGATATGGCCATGCTGCGCCTCAATAAACTCTTTTGAAATGGATAAACCCAGTCCTGTACCGCTTCTCTCCAAAGTGCCGGGAACCTTAAAATAGCGGTCAAATATCTTTGGTAGGTATTTTTCGTCGATGCCTTTTCCTTTATCAGTTACAGCAAAGGAGATATTGTTGTCTTTTCGGAAAGCACTTACTTCTATATCGGAAGACTCCGTAGAATATTTAATAGCATTGGTCAAAAAATTGATCAAAACCCAGGAAGTCTTTTCAGCATCGGCCTGCACTGGAGGTAAAGATGGTTCTATACTTTTGCTGATGGAAATACCTTTCTGCTGGGCCTGAAATTGTACGGTCAGGATAGCCTGCTCAATCATTTTTTCTGGGTCGGTTGATTGTAATTTCAGTTGAATATTACCTGTTTCAACCTGTGAAATGTTAAGTAATTCTCCGGTTATTTTCAATAACCTATCAGAGTCATCAGTGATACTTTTTATGAGTTCTCCCTGTTCGGGATTTAAATTACCAACCCTTGGATCAGTTAATAATTGGGCACTCATTTTAATAGAAGAAATCGGTGTTTTAAGTTCATGTGATACAGTAGCAATAAAATTTGTCTTTGCTTCATTCAGTTCATGAAAGGGAGTAATGTTTCTCAAAACAATCACCTGACCAATTATGGTTTCATTATTAGTTACGTCCAAAACATCTTTGGTAAAATAACTCTCTTTATTATCGGCATAAATTTTTAATTCTTTGGTTTCCCTTTCCTGCAACAAACTCCGCATCAGATCATTTTTAAGTGCAATGTCAGCTGCATATTTTCCAATGATATCGATTTCTTTAAGGCCAAGCAATCCTTGAGCTACTTCATTTAAGAACAGAATATTCTTTTTACTGTCTAATCCAATGATTGCATCACGCATCTGATTAATAATGGTTTCAATCCTGCTTTTTTCAAACTTGATCTGGGCTAGATTACTATGCTCATACTCATCCAGTTTCTCTGCCATACTGTTAAAGGCATTCGCTAACTCTCCAAACTCATCTTCCTGTTTCAGATAAATTCTTTTCCTGTAATCTTTATCAGCAATAGCCCTGATGCCTTCATTTAATAGTCGGACAGGCGTGGAAATCACTTCCGGAAAATTAATCACAAACGTAAATGTGATCAATGTGAGTAATACAAAAACTATTGTAAGCCATAAATTTGCATCTTCAGCTGTTTTTGTAGCCACTTCATTTTTGTGAAGTATTGCCTGTTGATTCAAATCTGTGATTAGTTGTAAAGATTGACGTATCTCATTATAATTACTAGGGTCATTCGGATTGGCCAGGAGTTCAGAATAGTCTTTTCGTAATTTACGGGTTGCTTCCATTTCTCCTGGCTCGGTAATATTTCCCTCCTGTTTGTGCAGGTTTTCCTCAAGCATAGCTTTTGCAGAGGGTTTCGCAATATCTTCAAGGGCTTTGAGCATATTATTGCAATACACCAACGATTCATAGTTATTTTTCAAAACCATTTTTGAATCGTTGCTTAAGCGATTGATATATACAATAGCCATTATCCCGAAACCAAGGATCACGAGAAACAGAAAGGAGAGTCCAAAGCTGAGCTTTGTTTTTAATTTCATGGCCATATCAGGAAAGTATTACAATGTCAATATCTGCTGCAGATAGTTTAGTAAGTAATTGATTAAAAACAGCGGTATTCAATATTACACTGAATAGGTTTAAATGAGGTTTGCCAATACAAATGGTGGTAATACCTTTCTGTTCCGTTGCCTCAAAAATTCCTTTGGCAATATTGCTGCTTTTAATCCTGATTACTTCCGCACCTAATTCTGTAGCCAGTTTAAAGTTATTGATTAAATGTCGTTGGGCAGCCAACCCTATCTTATCCCCTTCTTCTTTAGGCGTTTGCACATATAACAGATACCATTTGGAATTATAATAAGCAGCCAGCCTGGCGGTTTTCCGAATCACTTTCTTGGCAATTTCGTAATTACTACTTATGCAGGCAAGAAAGCGCTCCTGTTTTAAATGCGTATTTCTCGGAAGTTCGGTTTCTATCTTGCGTTCTACCTGCGAGGCAACTTCTTTTAGCGCCAGTTCCCGTAATTGAAGAATTCGTTCACTTTGAAAAAAGTTTTTAAGCGCAATCTCTATTTTATCAGGGGTATATATCCTCCCCTCCTTTAATCGGGTTATTAATTCGTCGGCCGTCAGATCGATATTTACCACTTCATCCGCTTGTTGCAACATGCTATCCGGAATACGTTCAGCAACATCAATACCTGTAATGGATTTAATCTCTGCGTGCAGGCTTTCTATATGCTGGATGTTAACAGCACTGATCACGTTGATTCCCGCATCCAGTATATCTAATACATCCTGCCAGCGTTTCTCATTTTTACTTCCCTCGATATTCGTATGTGCCAGCTCATCAATCACAACCACTTCTGGCCGTAAGGTAAGAATAGCCATAACATCCAGCTCCTCAAGCTCTTTGCCTTTATAGAACAAAGTTCTTCTCGGAATTAACGGTAGCCCCTCCAATAGTGCATGTGTTTCTTTACGTTGATGCGTTTCTATATAACCTATCTTAATATCTACACCATTCCGAAGAAGTGATTGGGCCTCCTGAAGCATGCGGTAAGTTTTACCTACACCGGCGCTCATACCAATATATATCTTAAGCTTTCCTCTTCTTGACTTTTTAATCAGTTCAAGAAAATGCTGTACACTATTTTCTTTTTCATCAGGCATGCGATAATTACTATTTTTTCGAATCGATATTGACTATTCTTTGATAAGATCAAAATCTTACAATAAGCGCAACAATCACTCTTGATTCTGATTTAACCATATCAGGCATCCACCCGCCCCAGCTGCTGAGTGGTGGCGCCACTGAAGCCCCGCTGGATGTATAGGTATAACCTCCCGTATTTGCATAACCGGTGGGAGAAGTAACCCCGCCATGTCCGGCAAAATAACCATTTAAATTAGGTGTTCCCGGCGCAGCTCCAATATTAACCACATCTCTATATACCCCTTCTACCCTTAAGGTAAGATTTTGACTGATTAACCAGTCAAAAGTGGTTGAAAAATCCATTGCATTAAAGGTAGACCCAGGCCCTGTTTGTTGTTGAAACAAAGTATCTGCATAACCAGTTGGTGCAAGCACTAAGTATTGTCCCGGGTTATGCATATACCCCCCACCAATATTCCATGCAAATTTTTCTCCAAACCATAAACGATTATAAATCATCCCGCTTATAAAGTTTTGTTTCGTTGTTCCTGGTTTTTTTCCAAAAGCACTAACTCCGTCACCACTTTCAAAACCAAAATCACCGGTTATACTAAAGGCAGCTTTGGTAATGAATTTTCCCTTGGGTTTATTAATGTAACGGAGCTGATAACTGTCATCACTATGAAAACGCAATCTTCCGGGTGCCCCCTGATCATCTTTTCCGTAATAATTATTGAATACATAATCAACAGTCTCTTTTGGCCTGTAATAAATAGAGGCGCCGATGCCGGGAGAGTGATTAAACATTCCATAGCTCTGCCATCCGTTGATTAACCAGAACTCTACTTTTAATTTATCTGTAGGAAAGGTTTGTAATCTTAATCCATTAAAGAACCATGGGGTATTGTCAGAGGTATAGGAAGGCTGATATCCCCAGTTCTCATAATTATTATAGGAGAATAGACCAATATATGACATGAAGATTCCGGCATCCAGATTAATGCCATGCCAGGTATCCCAATGGTATCCTGCATAGGCTTCACTTATATTGCGGTAAATGGTTTGCAGATCATACTGTCCTTTATAAGAACTACCATCATTTCGGGGAACTACGGTTGAACGGGTACCGAATTGCATCATGATTCTTCCTCTAACATTATTTACATGAATATCACCACCAAAACCTAAATAGGAAAGTTGTAATTCATTATTTCTTGCAAGGGCAGTAGACCCTACAACTGTATTGTCAATTGGGTCATTAAAGGAATGGGTACTATTTAAATCAATAGTAATATCCCCGGTAAAGTATTTTGTATCTAAAATAGGGGCAGAGGTTTTACGACTATTGCCATTCAACCAGCTAAAATCTCCAAATGCAAAAGGCTCAGTGGCCGGCAACTTTGCACTAATAGAAACGGTGTCTTTTTTAGGTGCTTGAGAACTGTCTTTTTGGGCGAATATAGCTGAACTCAATAGGAGTAAAAATGGAATGATACTAGTTTTCATATTTATTATTTAACGGATAATTTTTTAGTTAAGTTGGTCTAAAGCTATATTTATCTTCAGTACATTAATTTTTTCTATACCAATGACTGGCTTGATGATAGATGAAGCGATAAGCGAATTAATTTTTTTATCACTAATACCCCTTGCTTTTGCAATCCTTTCTACTTGAATATATGCGGCTGCCGGTGAGATATCAGGATCAAGCCCACTGCCGGAAGAAGTAACCAGCTCTGAAGGAATATCTGTTTTTTTGACGCCTGGATTGTGTGCCAGAAAACTATCAATCCTGTTCTGTACCTCTTTCAGGTAATCGGGGTTTGAAGGCCCTTTATTGCTTCCAGAAGATGCTGCTGCATTATAAGCAGCAGCAGATGGGCGGCCATTAAAGTAAATATCTTTCGTAAAGGATTGGCCTTCCAAAAGATAGCCAGCTGTTTTCCCTTTAGCACTTACAGTTACCCCGTCTCCACGATTGGGGGCTACCTGCGCAAAACCTAATATCACTAAGGTATAAATACCACTAAAAAAGATCAGGCATACAAGAGTGAGACGAATAGCTGAAAGAAATGGTAATTGTTTCATAATCAAAATTTGTTAAAACCAGTTACTGATAAAAAGGTCAATTAGTTTGATACCAAAAAAAGGAATGATCACACCGCCAAACCCATACATCAAAAGATTTCTTCTAAGTAGGGCACTGGCACCGATAGGTTTATAAGCTACCCCTTTTAGTGCTAATGGAATCAACAGTGGAATAATGATGGCATTAAAAATGACAGCAGAAAGTATAGCACTTTCAGGACTGTGTAGTTTCATAATATTCATTCCCTGTAATGCGGGTATAGATGTGATGAACAAAGCCGGAACAATGGCAAAGTATTTAGCCACATCATTGGCAATGGAAAAAGTAGTCAATGTTCCTCTTGTCATTAATAATTGTTTGCCTATTTCTACAATCTCAATCAATTTGGTGGGGTCATTATCCAAATCAACCATATTACCCGCTTCCTTAGCTGCAGCGGTGCCACTATTCATAGCAACTCCCACATCTGCCTGAGCCAGGGCTGGAGCATCATTTGTACCATCACCCATCATAGCCACTAATTTGCCACCTTGTTGTTCCTTCTTAATATAATTCATCTTATCCTCTGGCTTCGCTTCTGCAATAAAATCATCTACCCCGGCTTTTTCGGCAATGAATTTTGCAGTTAAAGGGTTATCGCCTGTAACCATCACAGTTTTCACACCCATTTTACGTAGCCTTTCAAATCGCTCCTGTATACCAGGTTTAATGATATCCTGTAATTCAATAACACCTAAAACAATATTATTCTGACTAACTACTAATGGAGTTCCGCCTTTAGAAGAAATTATTTTCACTTGTCCTGCAGTTTCTTCGGGAAAAGAATTACCAGCTTTATTCACCAAATTTCGAATAGAATCATAAGCCCCTTTACGTATTTTCAAACCGCTGGGAAGATCAATACCACTGCTTCTTGTTTCGGCTGTAAATTCAATGAATCTTGCCCCACTGGTATTAAATGAATGGATATTCAATCCTGCCAGTTCAATAATTGATTTCCCTTCAGGCGTTTCATCTGCAAGAGAAGATAATACACAGGCTTCTGTAAAAAGAGCATCATCAATACCATTAGCCGGATAAAAATGAGTGGCTTTCCGGTTACCAATGGTAATGGTGCCTGTCTTATCCAGTAATAATGTATCCAGATCGCCTGCCGTTTCAACAGCTTTACCACTCTTAGTAATCACATTTGCACGAAGTGCTCTGTCCATTCCGGCAATACCAATCGCGCTAAGCAGCCCGCCAATAGTAGTAGGTATCAGGCATACAAAAAGGGAAATGAAAGCGGCAATCGTAATAGGTGTATTGGCAAAATCACCAAATGGTTTAAGTGTAACACAAACAATAATGAATACCAGGGTAAACCCCGCCAATAAAATAGTCAGTGCAATTTCATTCGGGGTTTTTTGCCGGCTTGCACCTTCCACTAAAGCAATCATCTTATCCAGAAAACTTTCACCCGGCTCAGTGGTTACCCTTACTTTAATCTTGTCTGATAAAACTTTTGTTCCACCTGTTACACTTGATTTATCGCCACCACTTTCTCTGATCACCGGCGCTGATTCTCCAGTAATGGCACTTTCATCAATAGTAGCAATCCCTTCAATAATCTCTCCATCCATTGGAATAATATCGCCGGCCTCACATAAAAATACATCGCCCTTACTCAATTGAGAAGAGGAGACTATTTTTATTTCTCCTATAAATATTTCTCCAACGGTCTGAATCCATTTAGCAGGGGTTTCTTCTCTTGTTTTACGAAGACTATCGGCCTGAGCCTTGCCCCTTGCTTCTGCAATCGCTTCGGCAAAATTTGCAAACAATAATGTTATCAATAGAACCCCAAATACGATAGAATTATAAATCAGGCTACCCTGATTCTTCTCACCACTTATGATCCAGATACAAACAGCCAGCATTACAGCTGTTCCTATTTCCACTGTAAACATAACAGGGTTGCGGAACATAATGCGTGGATTCAATTTTATAAATGATTGCTTGAGGGCTTCTTTCACGAGCGCAGTTTCAAACAATTTTGTAGAACTATTTTTTGCCATGGCGATCACCCCAGATGAGGGATTTTATGTTAATGGATGAATGATAATTGTATTAGATATTTTTAGGAACGGTACAAAGAAAAATATTCCGCAATAGGCCCTAAAGAAAGCGCAGGGAAAAAACTCAATGCGGCTATAATAAATATTACTGCGAATACCATGATACCAAATGTGGAGGTATCTGTTTTCAGTGTTCCCGCTGTTTCAGGCACATACTTTTTATTTGCCAGAATACCGGCAATCGCAACTGGTCCGATGATCGGAAGAAATCTTCCCAGTAACATTACAATGCCACAGGCAATATTCCAGAAATGGGTATTATCACCCAGCCCTTCGAACCCACTTCCATTATTGGCAGCGGAAGAAGTAAATTCATACAACATTTCGCTGAAACCATGATTGCCAGGATTATTCAACCAGGCGGCATAAGCGGCAGGATTTTGAGCATAAATATGGGAAGCAATAGAAGTTCCTACCAGTATCAGAAATGGATGAAGCAATGCAATTATGGCGGCTATCTTCATTTCTTTAGCTTCTATTTTTTTACCCATAAACTCTGGAGTTCTTCCTACCATAAGCCCACTGATGAAAACGGCTATTATAATAAAGATGTAAAAATTTAAGAACCCAACACCTACTCCACCGTAGAAAGAATTGATCATCATACCCAACAGGGCAAACATACCTGTAAGAGGTGTAAAACTATCGTGCATGGCATTTACAGATCCATTCGAAGTAACCGTAGTGGTGATACCCCAAAATGCAGAGGCGGCAGGACCGAAACGAACTTCTTTTCCCTCCATACTGCCCAGCGGTTGAGAAATACCCATTTTGCCGATGGCTGGATTTCCATTCATTTCATAATAAACAGAAGGAATCAGCAATAACAGAAAGCCTATCGTCATTACCGAAAAGATCATCCATGCAAATTTTTTCCGCTTCAGCATATAACCCAGTGCAAAAATCATTGCGATAGGTATCAATATGATGCAAACATTTTCAACCGCATTCGTAAAATAATTCGGATTTTCCAAAGGATGTGCAGAGTTAGCTCCAAAAAAACCACCTCCATTTGTGCCTAATTGTTTAATGGCAATTAAAGCAGCTGAAGGCCCCCTGCTTACTTGCACGGTATCACCCTGTAAGGAAATAAATTGGTCTTTCCCTTTAAATGTCATCGGTGTTCCATTACACACAAGAATAATGGCAACGATAACTGAAATAGGTAACAGAATCCGCGTGCAACTCTTGATAAAGAAGGCATAAAAGTTACCCAGCTTCTCAGTATGTTTTTCCTTCATCGATTTAAAAACAACGGCACAAGCAGCCATGCCAGTACCCGCACTAATAAACTGAAATAACATTAGAACCAATTGACCCAGGTAAGTAACACCTGATTCCCCTGAATAATGCTGAAGGTTTGTATTCGATACAAAGCTGATAGAAGTGTTAAATGCCAGGTCAGCACTCATAGACGGATTGCCATCGGGATTTAATGGCAGGGACCCCATAGTCATTAATACCAGCATAGAAAATAAAAACCAAACCAGATTAATCGTAAGCAATGCAACCAGGTGTTGCTTCCAGTTCATTTCCTTTTCTTCGTTTACGCCGCCAACTTTATAAAATAGTTTGTCTAATGGATTAAACAGGAAATCAAGCCAGGTTTTTTCTCCGTTATACACCTTGCCCATATATCTACCCAATGGGATAGCCAGCAAAACAGTAATGATAAACATGAGAACAATACCAATAATTTCGGGGTTCATTGTAGTATGATAAGAAGTAATAAAATCTAAGCCAGTTAAAGAGTCGTTTTAGATTCTTTGCATGGATTAATGACGGTTAGAATTTTTCGGGTTTTACCAATACATAGCAGATATAACAGAAAACCAGAATAGCGATAATAAATAGGATAAACATAGTTTTATATTTTATCGAAGAAATCAATGGATTTAAAGAAAACGATAAAGCCGATAACCCCGGCAATAAGCAAAATAGCAGTAAGCATACAGTTGTTATATAAATTAAAAAAACGGATTAAGGGTTAACTCCACCAGTTACCAACCGGAATATTAATCCGGTCAAGGATAAAAGAAGGAAAAACCCAATGACCAGTTGGTAGGCCGAAATATTTACCAGTTTCATTTTTTGCAACGGGTTCATCATTAAAAATTTATCTATACTATCCAAAATGAGTGCCGCTAGAGTTATTTTGTGAGACAGCAACCTGAAACCCTTAATAACAGGGCATTTCAGCAGAATCTTTTTTTAATGTACATTCCAACTACATAAAAAAACCCTTCCAAAATGGAACGGTTTTTCAAAATGGAAGGGTTTGTAATTAATCAGGTAATATTATATTCTTCAATTTTTCTATATAAAGTAGTCAGCCCGATATTCAATAAACGTGCTGTTTCCGTCTTGTTTCCATGGGTATGGTTTAATATTCTCTGTATATGCAGTTTTTCAACACTGGCAAGGTCAAAGGCAGAAAGACTGATGTTTTTTGATTGAATCGTTTGTAATTCTAAAGGTAAGTTGAGCAGGGTTAACATGCCACCATCAGATAGAATTACCGCCCTTTCCATTACATTTTTTAACTCCCGGATATTCCCTTTCCATTCATGGGCCAGTAAATGATCCATAAATGACTTATCCATTCCTTCAATATGCTGATTGGCTTTTTTAGAAAAAACCTCTAGAAAATGATTGGCTAAAACGGGAATATCTTTTTTCCTTTCCCGTAAAGCCGGTAAAGTGATGGTAAACACATTCAGTCTGTAAAACAGATCTTCTCTGAATTTTCCTTTCTTTACTTCCATTTCCAGGTTTCGGTTAGTGGCAGCAATAATCCGCACATTTATTTTGGTAGATTTTGTATCACCTACTTTAATAAATTCGCCGGTTTCTAATACCCGTAACAATTTTGCCTGTAATTCAACGGGCATTTCTCCAATCTCATCCAGAAAAAGAGTTCCCTGATGGGCTTCTTCAATCAAACCCCGTTTGTTTTTGTTGGCACTGGTAAATGCGCCGGCTTTGTGGCCAAACAATTCGCTTTCTAATAACTCTTTACTAAAAGCACTACAATTAAGGGCCATAAACGCATTATTAGCCCGTTTGCTGCCGGTATGAATAGCTTGCGCAAACACTTCTTTTCCGCTCCCTGTTTCACCCAGCAAAAGAACGGTTGCCTCTGTTGGGGCTACTTTTCTGGCAAGTAAAATAGCATCCTGTATGGGTGGTGCAGTTCCCAGAATATTCTCAAAACCGTATTGTTTATTTACTTTCTGTTCTAATAGGATAACCCGTTTTTGTAACTGTACTTTTTCCAGCGCTTTCGTTAATAAGGGAATGATTCTATCGTTATCATCACCCTTGGTGATATAATCAAAAGCACCGTTTTTCATTGCCTGTACACCATCGGCAATATTTCCATAAGCAGTTAGTAAAATGATTTCCAGAAAAGGGTAACGACTTTTCAGGGTACTTACAAAATCAACACCACTTCCATCAGGAAGTTTTACATCGCAAAGAACAATGTCGATGATTTCCTTATCTGCCAATTTTAGAGCAGTTTTCAGATTGGAAGCTTCCAATACAGTATACCCCTCCAGCTTTATGATCCGGCTAAGAAGACCACGAAGTTTTTCCTCATCATCTATTAGTAAAACTGTACCCAAGTTTTTTTATAAAGATATAAAGTATGTGGTTAAGAAGTACGAAACCATTTTGCCCGGTTAGTTTCTCGATGAAAATCCTAAGTAAGCACATAAAAAAACACCTGGTTATTGTCAGGTGCTTTTAGAATTTTGGGTGGAGATTATTTTAATTCAGTTAACCGGCTAACATTATTATCCAAATCAACAGTAACAGCAAAAACTCTTTTTCCGGATATATCCGCAATTTTGCTCAGGTCAACCTGCGTCATCTTATCAGCCACAATTACCTGAACCAATTGTGTATTGTTGAAATTCTCTTCTTTATCAGCAGGTAATACCAGAATGCCAAAGGCTTTGATCTGCCTATCTCCTTTATAAACAAGTTTAAAAAGCATATTCCCTTTTTTCTCAACCAGGGGCTGTATTGGAACTGCGGTGCTGATCCACGACATGGCTGGCACCAATGCAGGGTAATGGTAATAGTTGTTACGCAGACTATCGCTCCATCCATTCGGATTTTTTTCAAAAGACTTACTACTAAAATATACCGCCCCCTGTGTAGTACTGAATGATCGTAACGCTTTTAATTGTTTAGGTAATTCTTCGGGATTTTTCCATGCCGGGTTACTACCTCCCCGATAAATAGCTAAACCAATATATAGCTGTCTTCCATAACTATGCTCATTCCACCAGGGCAGCAGCACATCATAATCGGCTAACTTATGTCCCTTCTCCCAATATAATTGCGGTACAACATAATCTATCCATCCTTTTTGTAACCACAATAAGATATCTGCATACAAGTCATCATAATTGGTTTGACCTGCTTTTGTATCACTCCCTCTGGGGTCCTGGGTTTTATTTCGCCATACACCAAATGGACTGATTCCAAATTTAATATGTGGGTTAACACTGCGTATCGTATTGTGTATGTCGAGAATCACACTATCACAGTTACTTCTTCGCCAGTCTTCTTTATTCATGCCCTTGCCATAGCGCTGGTAATCTTTTTCATCTGGAAATTCTTTGCCAGTGATTCGGTAAGGATAAAAATAATCATCCATATGAATACCGTCTATCTGATAACGGGTAATCAGGTCTTTGACTACTTTGGCGGTATGTAATCTGACTTCGGGTAAGCCCGGGTTAAAATACTTTTTATCACCATATACCAGAAACCATTCCGGATGAGTCAGGGTAAGATGGCTGGGTGCTACTGAAGATTTGGTGATATTGAAAACTGCTCTGTATGGATTTAACCAAGCATGAAATTCCATCCCCCGTTTATGTGTTTCACTGATCATAAATTCGAGCGGATCATAAAAGGGTTCTGGTGCCAATCCTTGTTTGCCGGTAAGGAATTCACTCCAGGGTTCATATTTTGAAGCGTATAATGCGTCTCCTGCAGGTCGAATCTGAACAATCATTACGTTCATACCATTTCTCTGATGTATGTCCAGTAGGTGTATGTATTCGGCTTTCTGTTCGGCTACGCTCAGGGTTTTGCTGCTGGGCCAGTCAATATTATCAACCGATGCCACCCAAACTCCCCTGAATTCATAATTGGGAGATTGTGCTTTCGTATTCTGCAAGCAACACCATGCAAGCAGAACAATGCAATAAAGTTTATAAGTATTCATGGCACGAATATAAACCTAAGGCAACAGTTTTTATAAACTGTGGATGAAATAACAATAAAACACTTTGAATGCACAATCTGTGAAAACCAGAATGTATAAATAGAAAATATAATAAAAAAAGAGAGAAGCATGGGTATTATTGACTTTGCTCTTCGCGCATTTTATCCAATAGTTTATTTAATAAAATTGCTTCTTCAGGATTTAGTGCATGCGGGATGTCATCCAGCTGGTTATTTTTTTTATCCAGTCTTTCCAATAATGCCAGCCCCTTTTTTGAAATAATTACATCCACCAGTCTTTTGTCAGTAACACAAATCTTTTTCTCAACCAGCCCCTTTTTCAGCATTCTTTCAACTATGCGACTGGTATCGCTCATTTTATCGAGCATTCTTTTGCGGATTTGCAGCGTACTAAGTGGTTCCTTACTTCCTTTTAAAATTCGGAGAATATTGTATTGCTGTGAGGTAATATCTTCAGGCTCCAGAAATGTTTTGATTTTTTCAGTCAGCCAGTTTGCAGAAAAAATGATATTCACTGTAACTTTCTGATACTCATTCCGGAAAGATCGCTGCTGAATATCCTTTTCAATACCCATTGTATTAGTTTATGGTTGGGGGTTTATGGTTTGAAGATATTTAAAAAAGACTAATTCTAAAACCTAAATTATCATTCCAAAATAGGCTAATCTTCCCAAACGCTGAGTCCTTCACTGCAATTGGCGCAGATATCAATGTTTTTACGACTTGAAAGTAATTCGCGGCGAAATTGCTTATACTGATTGTTATGCCAGGTTTCTTTGAAACTTTGTTTCGACAGATCGCCCAATTGATGGGTGGCATCTTTGTCAAAACAACAGGGAACTACCAACCCATCCCAGGTAATCACATTTGCATGCCATAATTTCCAGCAATGATTGCGCAAACTGTTTTTGGCTTTCATATTACCCTGTGCATCTTTTTTATACCGGCTGTACTTCTCGTTTGATGGAATCAGTTGATTTGGATCGTTTTGATAATCATACACCTGGGCAGTTTTATAACGAACCTGGTCAACCCCTATTTCTTTTCCTAATTGCTTTACCTCTTCTATCTGGTGCTCATTGGGTTTTACTACGAGAAACTGGAAAAAAATAAATGGCGTTTTACTCTTCAGTGCTTTCTTCCATTTTACAATATTCCTGGCACCTTCCAACACTTTATCCAGCCTGCCGCCTACCCGATATTGCTCATACACTTCCTGGGTAGTACCATCTATGGAAATGATCAGCCTGTCTAAACCGCTTTCCACTGTTTCACGTGCTTTTTCATCAGTCAGGTAATGTGCATTGGTTGAAGTAGCCGTATAAATCCCTTTCTCATTGGCATATTTTACCATTTGCAGGAATGCCGGATTTAGGTAAGGCTCTCCCTGAAAATAAAAGATTAGGTAAATAAGGTCCTTATGAATGTCATCAATGGTTTGCCTGAAAAAGCTGTTTTCTAACATGCCGGTTGGCCGGGTAAATGCACGAAGTCCGCTCGGACATTCAGGGCAACGAAGATTACAGGAAGTGGTGGGTTCGAACGAAATAGAAATTGGAAGCCCCCATTGTACCGGCTTGCCGCTGATTCGGCTTACCTGGTAGCTGCTATACACTTTTGCCGCATTCCACAAGCGACGTATACTCAGCTTGCCGATAAAATTGATGGTATCTGTCCAGTTAAAATAAGCCATAGTAAACAATAAAAATAGCCCGGAATTTTGAGATCCCCAGTTTTAGTATTAAGCCCGGGCATTTTTCCAACGTGTAGCAAGAGATTCGGATTCAGGGGTAAAATGGACAGCTTGTCAATATGCCTGACAATCCCCGATTTAATACCGAAAGGCTTTAACATTTTGTTGGTAAACTCAGGTCAGGTTTTCGTATCTATCTATACAGTAGGATGGTTCAGGCAGCGGAAAAATGATGCAGGGTATCTTTTTCAAAGTATTAACATAATGAACAATCCAACTGGTACAGGTTTTGCGTAAGTATATATAGATAATTACTAAACATTTTCTCATAAGCAGTTAGTTTTGGTTGCGGTCCCGATTTCCATCGGGACCAATTTTTTCTAGCCCTGCCTTGATACTTGTATCCGGGAATAAACCAAAGCCAGTAAACTGCCTACGCTATCCGCAGCAATATCCAATAATTCAAAAGAACGTCCGGGTATCCAGTATTTCTGAACAAACTCCATGACAGTACCATAAGTGATGCCAGCCAGTGCAATCAGCAGAAAACAATTTTGCTTTTTTGCCAGGGGGTAGCCTGATTTTGTAAAAGGATAACTGAAAAAAAAGCACAACAAAAAGAACATACAGATATGCACCCATTTATCAGCATGAATCACTGCCAAAAAGGGGTATTTGGGAATATTAGAACCCGGCAGGCATAATAATACAAGGCTGATGATAAACCAGAAAATGGCAGGAATAAACTGTTGAAAGCGCAAGTTGTACTGTTTAGGAAGGGAAAGTACAACAACTATCCAACTTTACCAGCTACATACATTTGTTCCAGAGTAGGGGTTGGGCTACCGCCTTTTTTCTCTAATGTAATGGCGAAAACAGAGGCTTTTGGAATGTTCTTCATTTTGCAAAGGCCAGCACAGGCGCCTATTACCCCTGCATCAACCGGTTTGCCGTCTACAATAGCCCAAAGTTGGTATTGTTTATCAGGAGCCGCTTGCGGAAGTTTATTGGGCAATACATATACATCTTTCGATTTCGAATCCCAGAACACTGTAGCCAGATTTTCTTCGCGACCTTTTGTACCCGGCATCGATACTTTTATATAGGCCGGATCACTCATCATTTGCATGCTTTGGTACATATCCAAAACCTTGGTCTGGATATTCTGGTTATCTGCAAAAAGACTGTTCTTTTCAATCAATAATGCCTGGTAAGCAGTTGAGGATGCGCGGAACTGGTTATAGAAATAGATATTCAATGTGGCGCTGGCTACCAGCAAAATAATAGAAGCTGCTGCCACGTATCTTGTAAAATGAAGTCGATTGGGTAGGCTCACCAGTTTGGCCTGATCTGTCTTTTTTTCCTCCCTGAATTCTCCGGCCAGAGATTGAAACAACTGATCCTTAACATGAGCGGGGGCTGGCACAGCAGCTTCTAGAGCAGCTTTTTCCAGAGCCATTTCAAACTCGTCAATTGCTTTCCTGATCTCAGGATACTGACGGCTTAATTGCTCCAGTTCTGCAGCTTCCTGTGGTTCAGCCATGCCTAAAACATAGCTTTCAATCACACCGCTTTCTATGTAAGCCTTGATATTCACTTTATGGTTTAATAATTTCTCTTAATTGTATTAATGCGTTTCTTAACCTGGTTTTTACGGTTCCCAATGGTATACCCAGCGATTTTGAGATCTCATCCTGCGTATACCCTTGAAAATAAGCTAATTCTACCAACACCTTATATTCCTCTTTGAGAGTATGCACCATTTTTCGCAACCCCATCAGATCAGTATTGATTTCACTGCTTCCTCCTGATCTATATACGTCTTCTGTAAGTTCCCGGTTTTGTTTGCTGTTCTGAAAGCTTTTACTCCTCACCGTATCTATTGAGGCATTTCGTGAAATATTCAGCATCCAGGTAAATAATCGCCCTTTTGTGCTGTCATAACTGTCAATCTGCCGCCATATTTTGATAAACACCTCCTGCAAAACATCATTGGCCAATTCATCATCGTTCACAATATTGAAAATAATGGAACGCAATGCACCAGAATAATTCTCGTACAGGTAGCCATAGGCAGACTGGCTCCTTTGCCTTAACAAAAGTACCAGTTCGGTTTCGTTGTATTTGGTAACTACTTCCAAATCAGGGTTTCTTAAATAGGTTGTATGCTAGCTATATACGGGGCTGTACCTTATCTGGATTTATCCAACTAAAGAAATATAGGCTTCGCTGGTAAGTAAAGCATCTACAGAAGCAGGATCGCTAACGGTTAGCTTGATCATCCAGCCATCTCCGTAAGGGTCAGTATTTACCAATTCGGGCTGTTTTTCCAGTAGTGGGTTCACTTCCGTAACTGTGCCGGCAACGGGTAAAAACAGGTCGCTTACGGTTTTTACGGCTTCAACTGTTCCAAAAATTTCTTCGGCAGAAAGGGCTTTGCCGGTAGTGTTGATATCAACATATACAATATCGCCAAGCTCATGTTGCGCAAAATCGGTAATGCCAATCGTGGCAACTGTACCTTCTAAACGGATCCATTCATGGTCTTTGGTGTAGCGAACGTTTGCTGGAAAATTCATATACTTTGGTTTATAGTGCAAATATTAGACAAAAATTGATTGAAAAGCCGTTTTCAATTTTGAGTTTTGGTGTTTACTTTTTTCTAAAACCCCTGCTGCTCAAAATAAAGTAACACATGGTCCTTAATAAAATTCTCCTGTTCGGGCAAAAGCATCACCGGCAATTCCTTGATCTGTTGAAAATGAGGCCATCCATCTGCATCATTTCCCTGTAAACTGTAATAGCCGCTCTGACTAAGCACTTTACAAACGGCAACATGCATAAGATCCTGTTTCTGTTCTTTGGAAATTTTTTCTGCAATAAACCCCGTTTCCTGTATGCCAATTAAGAATAAAACCCCTTCTAAATCTGGTTTTTTGCCAAATCTTTCAAGCAATTTTGCCTCCAGTGCCCACCATCTTTGCTGAAAATCGTCATTTACAAACATATCCGGCAAAGGTAAACAGTGCATCATCACCCCGCAAAAGTTATCTTTGCCGCAAATAGTTATTCTATGTTACAAGTGAGTGTATTGCGTAACAATACAGCAGAAGTTAAAAGGAAACTGGCTAAAAAGCATTTTAACCAGCCTGAATTGGTTGACGAGATTATTAAATTTGACGATGAACGCAAGCGCCTGCAGGCCGAATTCGACGAATTACAGTCGAAAGTGAATAGTGCTTCCAAAGAAATTGGAAAATGGATGGGTCAGGGCAAAAAAGAGGAAGCAGAAGCCTTGAAAACAGAAGTAGCCAATTGGAAAATTTCACTTGACCCTTTAAAAGATAAAATGGCATTGGCTGAAAAAGCCCTGGCCGATACATTGGTTCTATTACCTAACCTGCCAGCCGATGAAGTACCCGAAGGCAGTTCGCCAGAAGAAAATGTAACCGTAAAAGAGGGGGGGATAAAAAGGCCTTTACCGGAAGGCGCTGTTCCGCATTGGGACCTGATCACCAAATACCAGTTGGTTGACTTTGAAACCGGGGTGAAGATTACGGGAAGAGGATTTCCTTTGTATAAAGGGCAGGGAGCTAAATTACAAAGGGCCCTGGTTCAATATTTTTTAGATTTTAATACTGCCGCCGGATACACTGAATATTTACCTCCTTTTATGGTAAATGAAGCAAGTGCATTTGCTACGGGACAGCTGCCGGATAAAGAAGGACAGATGTATCATGCAACAGCAGATAATTTTTACCTGATACCAACGGCCGAAGTGCCAGTAACCAATATTTACCGCGATTCTATCGTAAAACTGGAAGAATTGCCCATTAAAATGACAGCGTATTCTCCCTGTTTCAGAAGAGAAGCAGGCAGTTTTGGAAAAGATGTACGCGGACTGAATCGTGTTCACCAGTTTGAGAAAGTGGAAATCATCCAGATTGTAGAGTCTTCAAAAAGTTATGAAGTGCTTGATCAAATGGTAGCGCATGTAGAAAATCTTTTATTGTCGCTGGAATTGCCTTATCGCATACTCCGTCTTTGTGGTGGTGATATGGGTTTTGCCAGTGCCATTACCTATGATTTTGAAGTGTTTAGTGCTGCACAGGAAAGATGGCTGGAAGTAAGTAGCGTAAGCAATTTTGAAAATTTTCAAACCCATCGGATGAAATGCCGATACAAAGATGCAGATGGAAAAATGCAGCTTACCCATTCACTAAATGGAAGTTCGCTGGCATTACCCAGAATTGTTGCCTGTTTGCTTGAAAACAACCAGGTGGCCGATGGCATTCAACTGCCAAAAGTATTACATAGCTATTTCGGAGCCGACAAAATACAATAACAGGTAATTGGTAAGATTTGCTGTAGGGATAATAAGATTATTGGAAGGAAGGGTATTGCTTGTTGCAGTATCCATACCCTTCATTGTTTTTAATTATATTTGAAGAGAAACCCCATTCGGCTTATGAAATGGATAAAAAGAATTGGATTTCCCCTGTTGGGAATATTCCTGCTGTTGAATATCATTGCCATATCTCAGGCATACCAGTTCACTCATTTTTATCCCAATATTCCACCTGCTAAAAAGCCGGATCAAATGAATTTTGGCGAAAAAATTTCTGCCATTTTCCTCGGGGTTCATTATCCAAAGAGTATCGTGGTAGATTCCTTACAAATACCTCATGAAAGTTTTACCATTAAAACATCTGATGATATCACCTTAGAATGCTGGTATTCAAAAGCTGAAAATACAGCAAAAGGAACAGTGATTATGTTTCATGGCCATGCCAGTTCTAAAAGCGGTATCATAAAAGAAGCCGAAGCTTTTCACCATTTAGGATGGAATGTACTCATGACAGATTTCAGGGCACATGGCAATAGTGAAGGCACGGTATGTACCATTGGCTTTGAAGAAGCAAAAGATGTGAAAGCCGCTTATGATTATATTGAAGTAAAAGGAGAGAAGAATATTGTCCTATGGGGCATTTCATTGGGCGCAGCCACTATCCTGAAATCCGTTGCAGATAATAATAATATCAAACCCAATAAAGTAATCTTAGAAATGCCTTTTGGCAGTTTGCCCGATGCAGTAAAAGGCAGGCTAAGAACTATGCATCTTCCGGAACAACCTTTCAGCACCCTGCTTACTTTATGGGGAGGTGCAGAACAGGGATTCTGGGCTTTTGATATGAGCCCGGAAGAATATGCTTCCAAACTCAATTGTCCTGTTTTACTACAATGGGGTATCAACGACCAGCGGGTTACTGAAACTGAAACCAATACTATCTATAAAAATCTCGCCAGTCATGATAAACTCATGATCAAATATGCCCATAGCGGCCATGAAAGCTTATACAAAAAAGAACCCGAAAAATGGCTGGCCACAGTAGGTGGTTTCTTAAACAAGTAATCTCAAAAAACCCCTTCAAAATTCAAGATTCCTTATTCATTTGTTCAATATTCCCTAATGTCGTATCTCCACCCTAGTGCCTAACGGCAAGAGATCAAACAATTCCTGTACATATTTATTCTTAGTACTAATACATCCTTCTGTCCAGTTTTGAACCTGGTCAATCGCAAAGTCTTCATTAGGCCAGGTGCCATGTATTCCAATATCACCACCAATCTTAGCATCTATGGGTATCAGGCCTTGTTCTTTACGGCGGTTAAATTTTTCATAGCTCTCTTTATTGGGATAATCGATTGCCATAAACCTATCCCATTTCTCATGAATCCTTTTATAGGTAATATGAAAAATTCCTTCGGGTGTTTTTCTATCACCTTGCATCATCTTATCGCCCAGATCATTATTTCCAAAAACAGCAGGATAGGTTGCCAGCCAGCTACCAGAAACAGAATCATATAACCTGAGTTCGTGCCGGCTTTTAATAATCATTACCGAATATTTATAGCTGGGTGTGGCAACAATAAAAGAGGTACTACTAATAAACAGGCTTACGATTATCAATAGAAAAAGCAGGCGTTTCATGCATTTTATTTACTATTAAAACTAAGTAAACAAGCTGTTGTAAATGGGTTAATTCACTAAAAATTAAGTTAATGAAAACCGAATCCTATATATGATTAATAAAACACCCCTTAGAAAAGGGGCGTGTATTATATAAACATGAGAAGAAAAAATGGATCTGGTAGAATTTGTTTTGCAAATACTACCAATTACTAAACCGGATACCTACCGCATAAGGAAACTGCTCAACGCGGGTAATTGCCTGCTGTAAACGGTTAATACTATAGGAGCCATATAAACGTACCGGTCCAAGACCAATCTCTCCAATAGCAGCCAGGCGCCAGGGCTCCATGTTGAAATCACCACTGTATTTTTGTTTTCCTCTTTGGCTGCTGATTTGCTTATTACGACTATCTACCAGATAACCAGCACTTACACCGGCACTAAAACTCAAACCTCTGCGACTATCCGGTGTTGTGTTGAAATTAAGCATAAAGGGTACGGTTAAATAACCAACATAGAGTTTGTTTTTTGAAAAACTGATGGAGTCATTATACACATACGGTACAGGGTCTTTTCTAAAACTGATGCGGCTGTCATAACGAAAATTATACATCTCCAAGCCCAACCCATATTTCAGGTTAACCACATGTTTGATCAGGTTCATTTTTTGCATAAAGAACCAGATATTGACATTGCTTGATTTGCCTGTATTGAGTGTATAGCTGTTTTGATTTACCGGGCCGTCGGCAGGACGAAAAGTTTTGAAATAGCTACCCGCCTGTGCAGAACTATAATCGGTATTATCTCTGTAATTGGCAAAGCCCAGATCGAATATGAACCAGTTGGTGCTGATATTATTTTTTCTTTTGGGGCGACGGGAAGCGGTATATTCAATATTTACAAAATTGTTTTTTGTAACCGATTCAGTGCTTGTATTGCCTTTGTTTTTTTTGATGATAATAAAATTACCCACTTTCACTGTGTCTGAATTGGTAGAACTACTGTCTGTTTGCGCGAAACTCATTCCAGCGATTAAAATAACTGCCATAAAACATACTAAGCGTTTCATATATCTCTCTTTTGTATTTATTATTTATCGTAATGACCGGTTGCCGTTTACAGCAAGGGTTTCTGATTTACTATCTTCTTCCTGTTTGGCTTTACTCCGAAACAGGGTACTGGCTTTTCGGAAGAACCCCCTTAATTTATCTTTATTGATCTCAATAGAACCCAGGTAAAGACTTTTCTTTTCATCCTCTGTATCCAGTTCTTTGTATACTGCTTGCTGGGCAGAGATACCAGATCCTGAATTCTCATCTAAATGATCGTTTACACGTACAGCATCATTGTTTATGATAGCAGCCGTATTATTTGCCAGTATTTTTTCCGAAGTACCGCTAACTTCCGTGCCTTCAGCCCTGCTCGGAATAATCGTTTCCTGAAAGGGTTTTGTTACTACCGGCATATTGGTTTGTACAGCTTCGGTTTGAATAACTGCAGCCGATGGATCGTTTGTACCATTTGTAATATTGTTTGATGCCAATACTGCCGGGTTCTTATCTGAAATGTCAGTAGTTATCTGGTCCTTGTCTGTACCTGGTGTAACAGGAGCTGAATTCCCTTGTTTTGTCAGGCCCTTTGGTTTTTCACTAGTCGAATTTTTTGCGACCAAAACTTCCGGTGAACGATAATTCGGGATGATAGTCCATAATAATACAACCAAGCCAATCAAAGCAGCAGCAACCGCTATTTTCCATCTATATAGGTAAATAACCGGCTTGTCTTCTTTACGATACAAGGAAGATTTATCCGGAAACAGAACCACTTCAATCGGCAATTTTGTTTGTGTTAGCTGGTTGAATGTTTCCTGAAAAAATGGATGCTCCGATAAAAATGTATCCAGTTTCTCTTTTTCCTGCCGGCCAAGTTCATTATCAAGCGCTAATAAAAAAGCTTCTTCATAAGCGGCTACGTCCCTCTTTTTTTCAGCAAACCGATACAACGTGTTTTTATCTTCAAACGCAAAATGCTCGATCGGAAGTTTGGTTTGTTGGTATACGGCAAATTCATCAGCAAGGTCAACATTTTCCTGCACAAACAGCTCTACCGCTTGTTTGTCTGTAGCAGATAGTTCCCCATCTGCATACAGCAAGAAAAATTCCTCGTAATTCTGCCGGTTAATCATTTTATTTGTTTCCTTTTATGCGTTTTATTATCTGATATTCTCTGCACTTACTAAATAGGTCCGTAAAGTCTGCCTTGCTCTATGTAAATACACTTTTACCTGACTTTCATTCAATCCCATAATCTCGCCGATCTCTTCATAACTATAGCCTTCATAATCTTTCAGCATAACCAGGCTTTTCTGTGTCTCATTCAATCGGTTAAGTGCCTCCATCAGCGTTTTCTTTACGTTGCTTCCGGTTGTGGGTTGTTGCACCCTTCCATCTTCTGCAAAATCATCTTTCAGTTGAATTCGTTTTACTTTCCGGATATGATCGATCATCTGATTATAAGCCACTGTAAATAAATAAGACTTCGATTTCTCCGACTCAACTGATTCCCGGTTACGCCACAATTTTTCGAAAGCTGTTTGCACAATATCACGGGCGTCTTCTTCATGCCGAAGATTCTTCACGATAAAGCGGTATACATTATCGGCATATTGGTTAACACATTGATTATATTCCTTCTCAGTCATAAACAGCTTAAGTAATGTAAAGCCTTGCTTCTATGATAGTTATACGTTCCACGGGAAATTTTGTTACATTCCTGTAAAACAAATTTACAGCCGAAGAATCCTGTTTATCGGGAAACTATCCGGCATTCCGGATTTTCTAAACGGATAACCCTGCCAGAATGGACAAATATGGGATGAAAAGACGGATGCTTAATAATCAATCACCTGCTCCTGAATCGAAACAGGAATATCACGCCAGTCATATTGCTGATTTCTAAGCTGCGGCTCAAAACCGGCTTCTTTAATCGCTTCCTGCATGGTTTTATAGGTAAACCTATGCGGGGCACCGGCAGCACTTACCACATTTTCTTCTATCATAATACTGCCAAAATCATTGGCACCACCATGCAAACAGATTTGTGCGGTTTGCTTACCCACGGTTAGCCAGCTGGCCTGTATGTTTTTTACATTGGGTAACATAATCCGGCTAATAGCAATCATTCGGATATATTCATCAGGAGTTGTTAAATTATGTACACCGCGAATACGTGCCAACAGGGTATCTACATCCTGGAAAGTCCAGGGAATAAAAGCAAGAAAACCCTTGGCATTTTCCGGCTTCTGACTTTGTACTTCACGTATTCTGGTGAGATGTATAAATCTTTCTTCGAGGGTTTCTACATGACCAAACATCATGGTGGCACTGGTGGTAATATTCAGCATATGTGCTTCGTGCATAATGTCCAGCCACTCGTCCGCACCACATTTTCCTTTCGAGATCAGCCTGCGTACCCTGTCAACCAGTATCTCAGCTCCCGCCCCCGGTAATGAATCGAGACCGGATTCCTGTAAGGCTTTTAATACATCATGGTGACTCATCTTTTCCAGCTTACAGATATGCGCTATTTCGGGTGGCCCCAGTGTATGTAGCTTAATATTTGGAAATTCCTGTTTGATCTGCCGAAAGGTCTTGGTATAAAAATCCAGACCCAGTTCAGGATGGTGCCCGCCTTGCAGCAATAACTGATCACCCCCAAATTTCAGAGTCTCCTCAATTTTCTTACGATAAGTGGGCATATCAGTAATATAGGCTTCCGCATGACCGGGAATGCGGTAGAAATTGCAGAACTTACAGTTGGCCACACATACATTGGTAGTATTCACATTACGGTCAATCTGCCAGGTAACTTTATTATGAGGCACCTGCTTTTTCCGCATTTCGTCTGCCACATACATCAATTCAGTGAGAGGAGAATGCTCAAATAAAAACATCCCTTCTTCTATACTTAAAAATTCAAATTGAAGTGCTTTCTGATATAAATCCGCTAATTGCATAATCCACTTTGTTTTAAACAACAAAGGTAGGGTGATAAGGTTGATTGAACTATTGCCAATGCAGCGTTATTTATCACTCAGTTGACCTGTCAGGAAAGAATAGCGGCGTTTGTCACACAAATTAAAATTTATTCGTATATTTCAATAGAATGCGGTCATTGCTATCTACACTGATATTGATTTGCTTTTTCGCCAAAAGCGATGCACAGGAGGAGTTTATTCCCCCCCAGGCAAAGCTGCTTACGAAATTTAACTTTACCCATTTGTATGGGGGTATTATTTTGCTAAAAGCCAGATTGGATAATTTTCCAGACAGCCTCAATTTTGTGTTAGATACCGGAAGCGGTGGTATATCCCTTGATTCTGCAACAGTGGATTACCTAAAAATGCCCCATGTACCCAGCGACAGAACCATTCGGGGAATCGGAGGGATTAAATCAGTTGATTTTGCCAATAACCATACCTTACGATTACCCGGATTAGAAGTGGATCATCTCGATTTTCATATCAATGATTATGATCTGCTCACCAGTGTGTACGGGGTAAAGATTGATGGAGTGATCGGATATAGCTTTTTCAGACGTTATATTGTAAAAATCGATTACGATTTACTAAAGATTGAAGTATACTCTCCCGGAACTTTTCATTATCCCCGGGGCGGCTATTTACTAAAACCGAATTTTTCAACGCTACCCATGCAATCGGCAATTATTAAAGATGATCATCCGGTGCTAAGCAGATTTATTTTTGATACCGGGGCAGGGTTGAATTTTCTATTGTCAAACGATTTTGTTGAGGATAGTACTCTTTTTAAGAAGAAACGTAAATTCTATCCCACCCAGGCAGAAGGTATTGGCGGAAAACGAAAAATGACACTTACAATAGCAAGTGAAATAAAGCTGGGTCCTTATCGATTTAAGAAAGTGCCCATACATATTTTTGAAGATGATTATAATGTTACCTCCTACCCTTTGCTGGGGGGAATTATCGGAAATGATATACTCCGTAGATTTAATGTGATCATGAATTATCCTGAACAGAGTATTTACCTGAAACCCAATACCCATTACATTGACCCATTTGATTATTCCTATACCGGATTAGGCATTTATTTATTAGAGGGAGAAATCAGGGTAATTGATGTAATGAAGAACTCTCCCGGTGATAAAGCAGGCTTTTTGCCAGGCGATATCATTTTTTCTGTAGAAAGCAATGCATCAAAAAATATACAAACCTATAAAAACCTGTTTCAAAACAGTATCGGGAAAGTAAGGGTGGTGATATTCAGAGATCAGAAACCGATGGTACTGGTACTTGATGTGAAAGACATCCGCAGATAAACACTGTAAGTTTCCGTCTCCGAAAATGACTTAGGTTGATTTTAGTGGGTTCTCCACCTTATATTGACAATACACAAAAATTGTAACTGTTTAACTGGCAATATTTTGCATAAGCGATTGTCATCTTTACCCAGTAAATCCCATTTTTTTGGATGTAATTCCCATAAGTAATCGATTCAGTTTTATTTACTGCCATTATTAAATTATTACCTATTGCAGGAACCGGAATCAAACTGTACTTTACTCTCTCTCTATTTCATCATTAAACCCAACAAAAATGAAAAAATTATTTTACCTGCTTGCTGTTGCGGTATCTTTTACTGCATGTACGAATCAAACAAAAACCCCAGAAGCGAAAGCAGATTCAGTTGTGATGCCGTATACTGCTACCTACTCCTCTAACTTTGTTGTTTCAGACAACCCTAAAAATGCACAGTCAGTTTTACAATCTTATAAAGATTGGGAAGATAATAAACTGAGTAATGCCCCTGCGTATTTTGCAGACACTGTAGCCATGACTTACTCGGATGGAACCCAATTCAGGCTGGGCCGCGACAGTATGGTACATTATTTTCAAAAATACAGGGACAGTTTAACCAGTTCTAAAATTGAAGTGCTTGCTGTAACGAATTTGCACAGCGTTGATAAAAATGCTGACTGGGTTAATGTATGGTATAAACAAACCGACACGTATAAAACAGGGAAAGTTGATTCAGCATTTTACCAGGATGACAACAATTTAGTGAACGGTAAGATTGTCTGGATCAATTCCAAGAAACAGATTTTAAAGAAAAAATAAGCTGCTTTTAGTAAAACACAGGTAGTGAAAAATAATTTTTCACCACCTGTGTTTTTAAAATAATATTCAGTTTACAATATACCAAACGCCTATTTTCAATTTTCAAGGAAATTTGTGCAGGAATGAAGGGTGATTTGGAAAATCATATCTCTATGATTTGAATTTCCGGTTTTGATTGACCAGGAAACCTACTGTTTATCAAATAAAATATTGATCAAACGAAATCAGATTTTAATGGCATAGGTCTTCAGCTATTCCATTTGACCAGAAAGGCCTTTAAAGCATACACAATAGTCACTTTTTTATAATCAAATTATTTTTGTGACCAATTCCACCCTTTGTGATTAAAGGCGAAAAATCGCATAATGTGTAATATGGAAATCCGCTCAAATCGATTTTGAACCTCTGTATATCGTACTGGGGGAATATTTCCTTCTCCAAAAATCCCTAATACCCTAATTTGCATCTTCATTTACAGAAATCAGCCTGATTTTTATTATTATGATTGAATATGATCGTTTTGTTTTAGATAATGGATTACGTGTATTGGTTCACCAGGATCATTCAACTCCCATGGCGGTTGTGAATATTATGTACGATGTGGGTGCCCGTGATGAAAACCCGGAGAAAACCGGTTTTGCGCATTTATTTGAGCACCTCATGTTCGGTGGCAGTATCCATATACCCGATTATGATGAACCCCTGCAAAGAGCCGGCGGTGAGAATAATGCCTATACAACCAATGACCTTACCAATTATTATTGCCAGTTACCTGCCGAAAATATTGAAACCGCTTTCTGGCTGGAAAGTGATCGGATGTTAAGTCTGGCTTTTGGTGAAAAAAGTCTTTCTGTTCAGAAAAAAGTGGTAATCGAAGAATTCAAAGAGCACTACCTGAATAAACCTTACGGCGATGTATGGCATAAAATGCGCGAGCTCGCCTATAAAGTTCATCCCTATCGGTGGATGACCATTGGGAAAGAACTGAGTCATGTTGAGAATGCTAATATCGATGATGTAAAAGCTTTTTTCTGGAAACATTACCGGCCCGTAAATGCCATATTGGTGGTAGCGGGTGCCGTAAAGCCCGATGATATCAAGCGGCTTGCAGAAAAATGGTTTGGAGATATTCCGATGGGTGAAAAATATCATCGCCATTTACCTGTTGAACCCAAACAAACAGAAGCCAGAAGATCAGAAGTCTATGCCAAAGTGCCTGTGGATGCTTTTATCAAGACATGGCATATGGATGCAAGACTCGAGAAAGGATATTATGTAGCAGACCTGATTACTGAAATTTTGGGCGGTGGCGCTTCTTCGCGATTATATGAATCATTGGTAAAGGAAAAGCAATTGTTTTCCGCTTTGGATGTGCATCATTGGGGAAGCACAGATAAGGGATTACTGGCCATAGAAGGAAGACTGGTAAATGGAATAACGCTCGAGGCAGCCGAACAAGCGGTGGAAGAAGAGCTGGAAAAAATACAATCGATAACTGTTAACGAAAGCGAGCTACAGAAAGTAAAAAACAAAACTGAAAGCATGATTGCTTTTGAGGATATGAGTGTCATGAACAGAGCTGCCAGTCTGGCAACCTATGAATTACTGGGCGATGCACAATTAATGAATACAGAATTGGGAAAATACCAGGAGATCACCGTTGGGGATATTCAGCAGTATTGCAAAGAAATTTTTCGGAGTAGTAATAGCAATACACTATTTTATCATGCGCAAAAATAAGAATGCCCCATCTCAGATAAGTGAATTCATCGAAGAATAAAACGAGTTAACACAATATGCCAGATAGAAAAAATGCCCCCCAAATTATAGATGCAGTAGATATGCATCTTGAATTAAAGCCATACGAATCCTATACTTTAGATAATGGAGTGGAGGTATATGCATTTAATGGTGGGGAAGAAGAGGTACTGATGGTTGAGTTGGTTTTTTTTGCAGGTAACTGGTACGAAGAAAAAAATATAGTAGCCGCTACTACCAATTTCATGTTGAAAAATGGCACGAAAAAGAAAAATGCTTTTGCCCTCAATGAGCATTTCGAATTTTATGGAGCTTACCTGAACCGGCACTGTTATAATGAAACGGCCACCATAACCTTGCATTGTTTAAGCAAACATCTTTCCGAATTATTGCCGGTAACTGCAGAAATTATTACCGATAGTGTTTTTCCTGAACAGGAACTCAACATCTATAAACAAAATCAGAAACAAAGACTTGAAATCAACCTGAAAAAATGTGATTTTATTGCCAATAGACTGATCGATGAATATATATATGGATTCCATCACCCGTATGGGCGATATACCTCTACACTGGATTATGAGGCTTTGCAAAAAGAGGAGCTGGAAGCATTCTATAAACAATACTATACACAGGGAAAATGTATCATTTTTGCTGCCGGAAAATTGCCAGCTGATATCGTGCCGCAGCTCAACAAAGCATTTGGCCAACTGCCCTTTCAGCAAAATAATTTATCGGATATACAATTCAATCCTGCTCCCGCAGAATTACTAAAATATAATATCCTAAACGATCCGGAAGGTGTACAGGGAGCTATTCGTATTGCGCAACCCTTCCCTAACAGACACCACCCCGATTTTTCAAAAATGCAGGTATTGAATAATATTTTCGGGGGTTATTTCGGGTCAAGGTTAATGAGTAATATACGTGAGGACAAGGGCTATACCTATGGCATTCACAGTCATTTGCAAAACCATGTTCATACCAGTGCCTTGGTGGTGAGTACCGAAGCAGGCAGGGATGTATGTGAAGCAACCATTGCAGAAGTGTATAAGGAAATGGCGATACTAAGAAACGAACCTGTGGAAGAAGAGGAACTGGCATTGGTCAGGAATTATATGATAGGCTCACTGATTGGCGATCTGGATGGTCCTTTCCATATTATTGCCCGATGGAAGAATTATATACTCAACGGGGTTACGGATGAATATTTTTATAATAGCATCAATACCGTTAAAAATATTTCAGCTGAAGAGCTCCGTGAATTGGCACGCAAATACCTGAACCCTGAACAATTTTATGAATTGCTGGTAGTGTAAACAATCGTCTTCGCCTTTTTTTACTCTGCGTACTTTGCGGTTCTTTGCGTTCTCTGCGGAGCTGCTTTTCGAGATGTCAGAAAAAGCGGGAACGCAAAGAACCACAAGGAACGCAGGGTAAGAATGAAATTAGTTTAGCATATATTTTATTAGCAAAACAGGTTATTAAGCAACTACCCTGGTAAGGTTTTGAAACAAGTGACCAAAAGAAAAATAAATGGTAACTTGAAGCATAAATAAAAAACCATGGGAAAGTTTTTTACCAAAACAATTGCCACTGCCTTAGCCGTTCTGTTTGCAGCTTATATTTTGAAAGGCATACATGTAGACAATACCATTACCGCATTACTGGTAGCTGTGGTCCTGGGTCTGTTGAATAGTTTTATCAAACCCATTCTCATCATCCTTACCATACCCATTACCCTATTTACCCTGGGCTTATTTTTACTGGTCATCAATATTATTATTGTAAAATGGGCAGCCAGTATTGTTAGCGGGTTTACGGTAGATGGATGGTTTGCCGCTTTATTGTTTAGCCTGGTGGTCAGTTTTATTTCTTCAGTAATAGAAGGTATTATTGGATCAGGAGCTGAAAAAGATCGCTCATAAGGAAGCAACCAGGTCTTTTACTTTATCCCTGATCATATCCCTTACCTGATTAAATTCAGCAGGTTCTAAATGTTTTGGATCGGGTATTTGCCAGTCAATAAATTGTTTGGCCGGCATCCAATATATCACCAAATATCTTTCAAACACCTGCAACGGTATTGCGACGAATTTTCCTTTCGATACAATAACCGCAAAATTATGGATAACACCCGTTTTGAATTATCTTTGGCTAACCCCGTAGGAAGGTTAACTTATAAACAGCTAATTAGTGGCAAAGTCGAAGAAGAACCATATCAGGAAACCCAAAGCGAATGGGAGTAAAACCAAAAAAGGTAAATACCATGAAGTTTTCAAGGTAGATGCCTCTTTCGGGGAACTTTTGGCTATGGCTGCACAACCCGTTAAAAATGGCAAATAAATTATTGCAACTATCCTTTTAGTTTGGATTTATTATTACCAATATCAGTCGATTCCTTTTGAATTTCCTTATGCCTTTTTAACTCCTCCTCATAATTAATTGGAGTCTTTTTCATTTCGGCAATTGCCTTCAAACTTTTCTCCGTCGTTTCCTTCTGAAACTGATTTAGGTATTTCATGTATTATCCCATTTGAATGTTAAGTACACTATATAAGTTGTAATACCAGAAATCAAATACGCTGTGCCGATAAAATATTTCTTATCTATTAAATACGAACCACCTTTAAATAAAGTCAAAGTCATAAGTATAAAACATACCCAAAGTATTATTTTCCCCTTATAATAAGGTGCAATTTTATAAGCACTCCAAATAAAAGAATAAGCACCCGCAAGTAATCCCAGGCACTCATCAATTATGTGCATATAGGGTATTTGCTCTACATTCTCATAGAATGCGCCCTCGTGCATATAACCCTCTGCAAACCGATTAAGGACATATTTCAAAATAATAAAACAGAACACATAAATAACGAAAGATACCGGAACTAATAAAACCCATCTAATCCAATTAGGGATATTATCCCAATTTATAAGTTTCATGTGAATTTCATTTAACCTTACGTCCCGGCAGGTTTTTTAATAAAATAGCGTGGGACATTATCAACCTATTTCGTCCCGAGGTACTGGTATACCTGTAACTACATAGACGATAAGCCCACGCCGGAACGTGAGCGTTATCGCTTCCTTTCTTGTAGTTACGTTTAAAAATTACCAGTTTTCGGGACGTAAGAAATAAGCTAAAACGCTAATATTTTCACCCTAAATGTAGCGAATGCCTTATTATTGTCAAATACGTTAGTTATGAACAGTGATTTAAGTCTAAAGGATAAGATTTCTCTATTCAACCATACAGAAAGAAGTATCCTTTTATTAGTAAAAAAGGATAGTAATATTTTCAATATAGAAATGTTAACAGAATACGTTAGCAACCCACCGACCAAAGATTCTAACGAATTAAAGGCTATAACCCTGTTTTTATATTTACAATCGAATGGATTTATAAAACAAGTTGGTAGCGAATTTAAACTAACTATAAAAGGTAAATGGGCTTTGATTTATAGCCACCCTGCAAAATCTTTATGGGGTATAATAATAGGGAGTGCAATAGGAATTTTTGCTATAGTTATATCCACCCTAGTCGAACAAAACAAACAACCAAAGCAAGCAAAGCCGCCGACCAAACAACAAACACCCCCACCCATTCGCCCTTTTGATTCTTCCCATCCAAAAAAGAACCCGTTACAGAAGTAATATTAGTATCAGAGTGTTTATAAATTGGCATTGTCAGAAATATTTTCATACAAGTTACTGATAATCAACCTATTTGCCTAATATTTTTACAACTTATTGACCCTCAAAGCGTTCCAAAGCCCTTTTTTGTCCAGTCTAGTATATCATTGCCGTTCATCCCTAATTATTTACCACTCAGCATAATCAAAAATTTCTATAAATTTATAAATCATTTATAATCAATGATTTATAGTAAGCCAGTTATCATCCGCTGCCTATTACTTAAAAAAACATGGTACTGTGTGTTGCATAGTACCAAATAAATCCCCATCTTTGTGTTGTCAAAGGATGAAAGAGGCAAAACCGATGGATCCTTTCAAAACGAAAATCATTTTCAACACATTTAATAGAAACACCATGAAAACGCAAAACACGACCTTCTTTCAAACACTGGGTCAAAACCAACTCGAAAATTTAGTGAAAGAAGTAAAAGAAACCGTAGCAACCGATCTTACCCAGATTAACCGGAAAACTGCTTTTGGAACAGCAGACCTCTGGAACCTGGAACGCAACAGAAGAAACAGGGTTATCAGAAGACATTTGGCCTAATACAAAAGTCTAACCTGATCATCAGAATACATTCAATCACCGGGTCCTGCACCCAAACTGTCAGGATCCGCAAAAACGCCGGTTATGGATATTCAGAACACACAAAGTCAGATGCGAAAGGGCGTATTGGAGTTTTGCATTCTTTCCATCATTCGCCAGGGAGAAGTATATCCCAGTGATCTTGTAGAGAGAATGAAATCTGCCAACCTGCATATTCTGGAAGGCACACTCTACCCGTTGCTTACCCGATTAAAAAACGCAGGCCTGCTAACCTACCGCTGGGTAGAAAGTAATAGCGGACCGCCACGCAAATACTTTGTAATGACAGATAAGGGTTTGGAGTTTTATAGTGAACTGGAAAGAACCTGGCAGGAACTGGCCGATGCGGTTCATGCACTCACAAGACCCGCATCAGATAATTCATCCGATGAAAACCCCACCCAACCTTAACCAACCTAAACTGAATATACCATGAAAAAGGTAATTAATATAAACTTTCAAGGCAGGGTAATACCTATCGAAGAATCTGCTTACGATATACTTAAGCAATATGTAGAAAGCCTGCGTAGATTCTTTGCCAACGAGGAAGGTCGCGACGAAATCATCAACGATATCGAAGGCCGTATCGCCGAATTATTTGGTGAAAGTCTCAAAAAAGGAAGTACCTGTATTACAGATGAGGATGTAAACCATATCATCGCCAGTATGGGGCGCCCCGAAGATTTTGAAGATGAAGAAGGCAAAGTACAGTCTCAATTAGGAGGCGAGGAAAAACAAAGCAGAACCAGCTATCAATATGAGTCTGCCAATGATGCTCCACGCGGTAGATTGTATCGTGATGATAACGACAAGATCTTAGGGGGGGTTTGTGGTGGTCTGGCCAGTTATCTTCGTATTGACCCAACAATTGTACGTCTGGTATTTGCCCTGATCAGCTTTGCGGCAGGAGGTGGTATATTATTATACATTCTTTTATGGATAATTCTGCCTTCAAAACCACTGTCTAATACTTCTACTACCAAACGCTTATATCGTAACCCCGATGAGAAAGTAGTTGCCGGAGTAGCCAGTGGTATCGCATCTTATTTTGATATCGCTATCTGGGTACCTCGCCTGATCTTCGCCTTACCATTGGTTACCGGTATCTTAACCTCTATCGTAAGAAAAACGTTCTGGTTCGATGATGACTTTTTCCCTGGATTCGTATTCGGCTCCTTTGGAGGCACTTTATTTGTAGTGTATGTAGTGTTATGGGCAGTAATACCTGAAGCAAAAAGCGCTTCGGAAAAACTGGAAATGCGTGGAGAAAAAGTTGACCTGAACACAATTAAAAATACCATTCAGGAAGATCTGGAAGGATTTAAATCACGTGCAGAAAAATGGGGTGGTGAATTCAAAGATAAAGCACAACAGTTTGGTCATGAATTTGGACAAACCGTAAATCAGAAAACACAGCAATTTAGTAAAGAAGCCGGCTATGTTGCCCATAGTGGTGGAAACAGATTGCTCAGGGCCATTGGTATCATGTTCAAAGCATTTTTCCTGTTTATTGCCGGAGTAATTGCTTTCGCCTTACTGGTTGCTTTACTGGCACTGATGGCAGCAGGTATTGGTGTATTTCCGCTGAAAAACTTTTTCCTCGAAGGGTTCTGGCAAAATTTCCTGGCCTGGTCAACACTACTATTATTTCTGGGTGTACCAGTCATCGCATTCATTACCTGGGTTATTCGCCGTATCATGGGCGTTAGATCAGGAAACAAGTATATAGGGTTTACGTTCGCAGGGCTTTGGGTAATGGGTTTGATCTCTGCCGGTATCCTGGCAGCTTCCATCGCACAGAATTTTGATGCAAGGGCAAGAGATAAACAAGACTATTCTATTGTTCAACCCTCTCATGGTAAACTCATTGTAAAAGTACCTGAAAGCAAGGTAAAAGTATATGGACGTTTCTTTAAGATGGATGGGATATTGAGTATGACGGATGACAGTCTTTTTCTGAATAATGTTCGTCTGCATCTCGTAAAAAGCACTGATTCCACATTTCATGTAAATGCCTATAAATATAGCCATGGAAGCGATGAGTCAAACGCAGTAAATAATGTGAAAGAGATTAATTACGGAATTAACCAGGATGATAGTGTATTGTTACTTGATCGCGGATTTTCTTTGCAACGTGGCACCAAATTCCGTAACCAGAGTGTAACCGTTACTATCCAGGTACCTGTTGGAAAAAGGATCGTGATTACAGGAAGTGTGAACCGCAGACTGAATTATTTCCATATCAATTCACGTAACGGAGATTGGGATTTTGATGACGACTGGAATAATAATTGGGAAAACTGGAGTTCAGATGTAGAATATGTCATGACTGCCGGAGGATTGGAAAGGGTTAAAAAGGAACAGGTAAATGAGGATGAGAACAGTGACGGAAGTAACACAGAGAAAGATGCCATTGAGAAATACAAGAAAAGCAAAGAAGAGCTGAAAAAAGAATATGATAAAAAGCAAAAAGAAGCAGAAGATCTGAAAAAAGAATTGGAAAAACCGGTAGATACCACTCGCTACCATTATCAGAAATCTGTTTCATACATAGAAAATACAGACCCTGCTAAATTTCAGGGGAATGGAAGAAAAAGCAATAATGAGGAACTCGATCTTTCTTCAGAAGGCCCTGCAACACTCATGATTATGCAAATGATATGATAAACTCGGTTGAAGTTGGGAGAAAAAAGAACCCTGTCTTGATCACAGGAGGGGGTTCTTCCCTTTTGCATCATTTTGTAAAAAATAAATAGTTTTTTATGAGAAAAATATTTTTGGTTCTGTTAATATGTGTCATTTGCATGACGGCATTTGTAGCACATATTGCACACAAAATTTTCTGGAATAATAATGTGGCTATTAGAGTAAATGAGTCGGAAAACAGTTACCGTATTTATGCGGCTTACGATAGAAACCGAACAGAAGATATCCAGAACTATATAGATGCAAAATTAAAATCCAATCATATTTTCCGCAAAGCAAAAATAGATGCAGATATTATTCTGGATGATCATACGGATATTTATGTAAAATGCTCACCAGGCAGGCTATTGATCAAGCTGGATAAAAATAAAAATGACCTGGAAGCCTACGCGCGCATTAAATCCCTCGGGGAAGGAATCAAACAAAAGCTGGCGCAGAATGAATAAATAATCTTGCCTTGTATTAATAGATTATTTAGTATATGGCTAATGATAAAAAGTAAAAATTATCAATATAGGGTGCCAGATAAATAATTATTAATCAGTCCCTGTGGACGGACCTCTTTTGGTTCGATGCCGGGCGAATGGCCACGGCAAAAAAATGATGCGAAGCACATTTTTTTAGTAGCAAAAGCAGTCCGGTAACAGGGACGGGGCCTAGCGGCCGTGAGCGACATGAGTTTTCGAATAACAGCCTGACTGAATTTTAATAGCGCAGAATAAATAAAAGAAACCAGATTGTAGAGTTTATTTAGCCTCTATTAACAATAGTATAGTAAAGCATTGCCTAGCATTGCTTTTTTTATTTTTATCCCCCCGTTGCTTCTCTTATTTTTGCACCGCATAAATAGAAAAAGAATGAAAAACACTCCTTTTACAAGCAAACACATCGCATTAGGCGCAAAAATGGCTGAATTTGCCGGGTATAATATGCCCATCAGTTATAGTGGTATCAATGATGAACATGCTGCCGTACGCAAAAATGCCGGTGTTTTTGATGTAAGTCATATGGGAGAATTCATTTTAAAAGGTGAGAATGCGCTCGACCTGATCCAGCGGGTAACATCGAATGACGCTTCTAAAATCACCAACGGTCAGGCACAATACAGTTGCTTTCCAAATAATGAAGGCGGAATTGTAGATGACCTGATTGTGTATTGCCTGGAATTTAATAAATCATATATGCTGGTGGTAAATGCTTCCAATATTGAAAAAGACTGGAATTGGGTAACCCAACATAATACAAAAGGGGTTGACATGCATAATATCAGCGATAAAACCTGTTTGCTGGCTATTCAGGGACCCAATGCAACAAAAATTCTGCAACCCCTGGTAGATACCGATATCATGAACCTCAAATATTACACATTTACCCGTGCCAAATTTGCCGGCATAGATAATGTAATTGTTAGTGCAACAGGGTATACTGGTGCAGGGGGGGTAGAAATTTATTTTGAAGATACGGATGGCGCAGCCAATACCATTTGGGATGCCATTTTTGAAACAGGGGCTTCACATGGCATTAAACCTATTGGACTGGGAGCCAGAGATACTTTACGGTTAGAAATGGGCTATTGTTTATATGGTAATGATATCGATGATACCACTTCTCCTTTAGAAGCAGGGTTAGGATGGATTACGAAATTTACCAAGGACTTTACTTCCAAACCATATTTTGAAAAACAGAAAGCAGCAGGCGTGACCCGGAAACTGGTAGGTTTTGAAATGATCGATCGGGGAATTCCCCGTCATGATTACCTGATTAAAGATGCCGAGGGTAACACGATAGGCAAAGTTACCAGTGGCACACAAGCACCTTCTTTGGGGAAAGCAGTGGGACTAGGTTATGTGGCCACCCCAAATGCAGCTGTTGATAACGATATATACATCGATATCCGGAATACACTCGTAAAAGCCAAAATTGTAAAAGCACCATTTGTATAAAATAGTAAGGTGAAAGGACTTCTCAATGGGGTTCTTTGGTTATTAACAAAAACCCCAAACTGTTGAAAATATAAAGACAGGCTGAATGGTATTGCAGAATAGATTTGTAATGCCATGAATAAAATTGTTGCCGCTTTCTTAGTTCTACTCTTCTTAAATGCATGTCATCGAAAAACTGTTCCTGGTGCTTCCAACCAAGTAAGCGGAACGGAAACAGGATTGGCATCCTTCTATTCGGAAAGCTATAATGGTAAAAAAACAGCAAACGGAGAAATTTATCATTCATCAGATTTTACGGCGGCTCATAAAAAGCTTCCATTCGGCACCAAAGTAAAAGTTACCAATCTCTCAAACGGTAAAACAGTTAAAGTACGTATCAATGATCGCGGTCCATTTATTGCCGGCCGTATTATCGATCTTACCAGGGCGGCAGCAAAAAAGATTGATATGATAGATGCGGGTGTGGTTAAAGTGAGAATTCAATACTAATCATTCATAGACAATTGCGTTTCAGAATGACACCGTTTTGTATGCGCTGATTGTTTTTTCAACTTAACAATTAACACAACTTCCTTCTCCATTCTAAAATATCCATACTCATAGCAACAATAGAATAATTTCCCATTACGATTGGTATACGTATGCGTAAAATAGGTAAACACAAATCCTGTATCCAATAAATGCTTTTTTGAAACTTTGGTAAGTCTTTGCCCGGGCGCTAAAACCCCCTCCAGAATACGACGGTTTCGCCGCAAACGTTGGTTAATAGCACGCACACACCGGTTTTCATGTCTGTTTAATTGATTATTAAAGGCGTTGCGACAATAATCGGTACAAAATTTTTTATCAGCACGTCCTTGTAAGGTTTTCCCACAGGTCAAACATGTTTTTATAACTGATTCCATGATAAAGTAATTACCCGTTAGACAAAACACTAAACTAGTGTATTCCGATTCCGAACAGTTAGGTAGTTATACGATATAGTGACAGGTTTTTGGACCAGCCGTTTTTGCAAAAAAATCTAACAGGGCTGTGATTTTTTTAATGAATCGTTCTAAACATCAACTATTTGTTATGGATTGAATATGAAAACTTGGGTGTGTCAGTAAACTACTGAATAGGGAATTAGAAAATCAGCTAATAAGTATAAATAACTCCCTTGGTTTGTCGAAAAAAAATAGCAAAGTCCACAAAACTCAGCCCCCAAATTGTAAACATAGTCGTTTATAAACGACTATATCTAAGAATAAGCGACTAAAAAAAACTGTTTTCGAAGCTACATTTCATATTTGTCTGGTAAATGGCAATAAATGCCAGATTTAAAAGAACCTAAACTGAAATGGTATGAATGCAGTAAAAAACAAAGTGCAGTTGATTGGGCACCTTGGTCAGGACCCAGAGATCAAAGTAGTTGCCGACGACAAAAAAGTGGCACACCTGAATGTAGCCACAAATGAAACCTATCGGAATGCAAAAGGAGAAAAGGTAACAGAAACCCAATGGCATAGTGTGATCGCCTGGGCGAAACTGGCAGATATTGCCGAAAAATTTCTGGTAAAGGGATCAGAGATTGTGATTGAAGGTAAATTAGTAAACAGGAATTACACAGATAAGCAGGGCATAAAAAGGTACGTTACAGAGATCCAGGCAAATGAATTATTGATACTGACGAAAAAATAAAATTGGAACCCTGGAAAGGTTTCAAAAGTTATCTTTGCGAGCTATGAGTAATAAGCCCAATCTGCATACAGTAATCTCCCCCCGGTTGCTGGACCTGTATGATATTTCTGATTCAATAGTGGTGGTCATTGATGTATTCAGGGCTACTTCCACTATTGCTACCGCTTTATTCAATGGCGCGTCAAGGGTGATACCGGTTGATTCTGTTGACCAGTGTATCAGAATAGGAAATGATACCGGAGGTATTACAGCCGGGGAAAGAGATGGTAAAGTAATTGAGGGTTTATCTTATGGAAATTCCCCGGCAGAATACCCCCGCTCATTTATTGATGGAAAAACCCTGGTATTAACTACAACCAATGGAACAAAACTGCTGCATAAAGCCTTACAAAGTGGCGCGGCGGAAGTGGTAACCGGCTCATTCCCGAATCTATCAGCAGTATGTGATTATTTAATAGCACAAAATAAACCGGTAATCCTGGGATGCTCTGCCTGGAAAGACAAATTCAATATAGAGGATACATTATTTGCGGGAGCAGTTATACATCGCGTAAAAGAACATTTTACCATTCATTGCGATAGCAGCCTGATGGCTGAAGAATTATACCATCTGCACCAGGGCGATATGTACCAGTTTATTCGTAAAACCACTCATTGGCATCGTTTGGCTTCGTATGGCCTGGAAAAGGACCTGGAATACTGTGTAACAGAAAATATTGCCAATGTGCTGCCTATTTATCGGAACGGAGATTTGGTTGTTTATAAGTAATAGCAGTCCCGCCAATTGCGGGATAATAGGGATGAGGCCCAGCGGCCGTGAGCTACACGAGGTTACGAATAATAGAATGACTGAATTATAATAGCACAACACGTTAGGAGCTGAATCATCCATTCAGTCATTTGGAAAATACCAGATACAATAACAAAACTTTAGTTTGACTACCTTCGCTAGGTTTAAAAACCTACTCTTGTGTGGCAACCATTCCTCATATGGTTCCGAAAAATTTTATTGCTTAATAAAGCTAGCTGCCCTTCCAGTCTAATCAGTTGTTTTCAAAAAGGTAGATGCATTTTGAACTAATCAGCAAAATGGTTACCTGAAATGGATAACTCACTCAAAAAAGACGCAAAATGGCTAAATAGCGATCAATAGTTGCATCACTAACCATTATTCGCTGAAATTCCCCCAAACTTTCCCCGAAAAATGAGAAGGTTATGATAATTCTTTTCAATTGATTTCGGAAACCGACTGGCTTTTCTTTACTTTTGCAAATTGCCCTTTTTTAAGCAGGATACTATGTTTTTCCTTTTTACAGGAAACGGAATCTGCTGATAAACTGGCGAATGGCACAAAGGAAATCAGTATAGCTTTATGGCATTACCTTATTTGATCAAACATATCTACAACAGCGGAACGGAAGAAGTGATCCGTAGAGGAAAAAAAATCCATGCATTGGGGCATGTAGAGCTGATTGAATACGATGACCTGATGGGTGCAATAGTATTTAGAGTGAAGGATGACGGGTATTCCACTTTTTATAAGGTTCATATAAACCAGTTTAAGGACCCCAAAACCCTTTCCTTACGATGCAGTTGTCCATATAACCTTTCAGAAATATGCCGTCACAAAGCTGGCGCTTTATTTCATTTACAGGATCTGCTCGACAAAAATCTATTAGGGGATAAAGAAACCATTTACGACCAGCGGCATACGGTTGTAAAGATGAAACAACTCGAACTTAAGTTGATAAGAATGTTGTCGGCACAAGCAAATTTTGAAGCTGCCGAAAATTTTCTGCGAAGCTCCAGAAGCAATATCCTGGAAGCAAAAGATGAAAGGATATTAGCCGAACTTGAATTTGAAGGCACCCAGTATAAAGTAGTCATCCAGAAAAACGAAGAAAGAAATTTTGATACCAGTTGTACCTGCCAAAGCGATACAGAACACCCGCTTTGTGTACATAAGAATATTGTGTTGCTTCAGTTGCTTCATAATTACGGACCTAATTATTTTGATAGCATCCGCAACTGGGACAAAGAGAAAAATAAACTACTGGCACTTTATGGATATTCCCTCAGCGATGACCTGAAAGGGAAATTTGAGTTCACTTATACTGATGGAAAACCTTTTTTGCGCGTACTGGATACATCCATTAAAAGAGTATTGCTGAATCAGCCAGCTGAGAATAAACCCAAGCCTGTTGAAACAGAGTTATCGCCAAGTATTGCTGTTGCAGAATATGAACAGAATAAAACGCAGTTAAAACTTGGGATTGTGATTACTGCCGATGCCCTTCAGTATCCCTATGTTCAATTAGATGCTGTTCAGGGAGAAGCAGACGAAGAAGCAACAAAATACATAACCAAAACTGTAAAACTTGATCTTACAAAATTTGTAAATACAGAAGTATTTAGCGAAAATGATAAGATACTGCTTCAGCAACTTCGGAAATTAATGCCCGGTGAAGTGAGTCGCTATCTGGATCGGAACTCACCCTTTAGCGGAATCTGGGAAAACATCATTCAACAGCATAACGATGAATTGCCGGAAGAAACCCGTCACCTGATTAACGAATACCTGCATCCGAAATTTAAAAAAATCTTTCTTGATCTGCAGGATAGTCCTTTTGTTTTTTACCTGCCTTCCGGTAAAACCTTTACTACCAGCAACCTTTTGCAGGCAGATCTGATGGCCGAATTTATCAGTCCCGAATTTGAAGTAAACTATGCCAACGGGAAATATTTGATTGATTGCAGGATTAAATTACCGCTTGCCGACCTGAATATTTCTGAAAATGAAACTGAATCGGCGATCCTGTTTCAATACCATAACCAGTTTTTTACCTGGAAACGGGCAGAAGATATTATGTTGGTTGAAAAATTTTTACCTACCGGCAAAATCAGTATTGCAGCTGAGGATTGGGCAGTACAATTACAACAATTCATCTTACCGCTTTCCAAAGAGTATAATGTACATTTTACAAATGTGCAAAAAGAAGAAATCAGGGATGCGAAACCGGATATCAAAATCCTGCTGAGAGAAAAAGGGGAATACCTTTTATTTCAACCTGTTTTCAATTACCGGGGACATGATATTCGTTCAACCGATAAAGAAAAGATCATACTACCGGTAGCAGATAAATTGCTGGTCATTCACCGAAACCTGGAATTGGAAAATGATTTTGTAAAAAAAATCGAATCGTTGCATTCGGGGTTTGTACGGCCGGTTGAAGGGAATGTGCTGGCACTGCGAGGGGCAGAGGTATTACGGAATAACTGGTTCTTTTTATTTGTTGACGCGGCAAAAGAGATGAATATTCCGGTGTTCGGGTTTGAAGCATTGAAGAACTTTCGTTTTAATACAGCAAAGCCGTCTACAAAAATATTTATCAGCAGCAATACCGATTGGTTTGATGCCAAAATTGAAATACAGTTTGGAGAACAAAAAGTTACGGTAGAGGAAGTAAAGAAAGCCCTGGGAAATAAACAACAGTTTGTGCAGCTCGAAGATGGTACACTCGGAATTCTTCCGGAAGAGTGGATCAAGAAATATTCTCTTTTGTTCAGGGTGGGTGATGGTAAATCGGGTAGCATGAAACTGAGTAAATATCATTTCAGTGTTATCGAAGAACTTTACCTGCAACGGGATGAAGAAGAACTGTTTTTTAAACTGGAAGAAAAATATGAACGTTTAAAAGGGAACCATTCTATCAAAGAAGTGCCTGCTCCGGCACATTTGAAAGAAGTGCTCCGCCCTTATCAGGAAAGCGGTTTCCAATGGTTGAATTATCTCCGCGAAGTGCAATGGGGTGGTATACTGGCAGATGATATGGGTTTGGGTAAAACCATTCAGGCCCTCAGTTTTATTCATCACCTGAAAGAAGAGCAGGGTACACTTAAGGCATTGGTGGTTTGTCCCACCACGCTTATGTTTAACTGGCAGAATGAAATACGAAAATTTACCCCCTCACTAAGTTTTTATATCCATCACGGTGGCAGCCGTTCACGTAATGGATTGGGTAGTGCAGATATTGATGTGATCATAACTACTTACGGAACCCTTCGCAGCGATATCAAACAGTTTGTAGATGTTTCCTTTGATTATGTGATCCTGGATGAAAGCCAGGCAATTAAAAACCCGGGCAGCAAAGTAACCAAAGCGGCAGGTTTGCTGAAAGCAAAAAACCGATTATGCCTGAGCGGAACTCCTTTGCAGAATAACACTTTTGATATTTTTGCCCAGATGAATTTCCTGAACCCGGGTATGCTGGGAAGTGTGGAATTTTTTAAACAGGAATTTTCAGTACCGATTGATAAGTTTGGAGAAAAAGAACAAAAAGATCATTTACGAAAATTGCTCTATCCTTTTATCCTGCGAAGAACCAAGGAACAGGTTGCGAAAGACCTGCCTGAAAAACAGGAAATGGTCTTGTTTTGTGAAATGGGTGATGAACAAAGAAAGATCTATGAAGCTTATCGGAATGATTACAGAGATAAGATTTTGGGTGTTGTTGAAGACCAGGGTATACAAAAATCGCAATTAACCATTTTACAGGGTCTGATGAAACTCAGGCAGATTTGTGATAGTCCCGCTATCGTAAAAGAAGAAGAACGATTCCCCAATGTATCCGTAAAACTGGAAGAAATAGGAAGAGAGATTACCGAAAATATCAGTAACCATAAAGCACTGATTTTTTCTCAATTCCTGGGCATGCTTTCCCTGATAAAGGAGAAAATGAAAGAGTTGGGCGTTGATTACGAATATTTTGACGGAAGCAGCACAGTAAATGAAAGAGAGAAAGCCATTACCCGGTTTCAGAATGATGAGAACTGCCGGGTGTTTCTGATTTCCTTAAAAGCAGGTGGTGTGGGCTTAAATTTAACTGCTGCTGATTATGTGTATATAGTTGATCCATGGTGGAACCCTGCAGTAGAGCAACAGGCAATTGACCGGACCCACCGGATAGGCCAGACCAAAAATATTTTTGCTTACCGGATGATCTGTACAGATACAGTAGAAGATAAAATTTTAAAGCTGCAGGAGCGGAAAAGAAACTTAGCCAAGGATCTGATAACAGATGATGAAGGTTTTGTGAAGAGCCTTACCAAGGAAGATGTGGAATACCTGTTCAGCTAAAAGCATGGATTCCCCCGAAACTTTATGGCGAATCCATGCCTACTTTAATACTTCAAAAAAGTTTTTATTTTTTCAGCTCAGCAGCTACCAAACCGGCATCTGGATTTTTTAAAAAAGCAGATTTACATTCAGCTGAGCAGAATCCTAGTACTTTATCCTTATAATGTGCAGTATCCCCGATACCGGCACTCACAGGCATACCACAGGAAGGGTCTTTTTTATTATCTACCATAGTAATATCATAATGTTTCACAGAGTCGGCTATTTTCATGGGTGCGGCTTCCGCTTTGGGAGCCGAAGCATTTTCGGTTTTATCAGTTGATGAATGGCAGTCCGCCTGGCCTACAATCACCAGGAAGAAAAGGCCGGTTCTCAATAAAATAGATACAGGTTTCAGTAGAATATTTGTTTTCATATCTCAGGGTTTATTTTTAAAAAATCATGTGACAAATCGGTTCAGGCAGTGATAACAAATCTATAACCTTCTCTCAGAATAGTAAACTGCCCCGGGTAAAATTTGGGCTTATATTTTAAAAGCAGGTTACTGACAAGACCATTTACCAGTATTTTCAAAATGCTGGTAAATGCAATGTGTTTAAGCCCCCTACGTTAAAAACTGTTAAATAGCTAATCAAAAAAGTGGAAATTAAGGGGATAAATGCGAAAAATGTTCAGGATTTTCTTGGTTTTAGGGAGATAATCTTACGCAGATTGATCAGTTATTTTTGCCATTTTAACATTTTATCACAATTGAATTAGGGAAATCAATGCGATAATTTTGATGTGGTAGGCCTCCAAAATGGTTAAAAATTATCAGATTCAAAAACAAAGTAAAATTGTTAATAATTTAAAAATATTCATCATTTAATTGATTATCAATTATTTAAGAATATATTTTAAATATATTAACATTTAATTAAAAAAATATGCAGCTAATATTTAGCTATTCCAGTCATTATTGGAAGCATTGTTTTGATAAGACAAAAATTAATATATGTTATTGATTTTAACATTTTTAAAAAAATGTCCTAATTTCACCGACTCAAGTTTTACTACCAAAAACTAAAATGCACATGAAGAAAAAAATGCACATGAGGAAAATTGTATCCTCCCTACTGGCAGGCATCTTATGCTTCGTCATAGGTGTTTCGGCCCAGGTACGCACAGTTACCGGGAAAGTAACCGACGATAACGGCAAGCCTATTGCCGGCGTTACTGTAAAAGTAAAAGGAACCACTAAGGTTGCTGTAAGTGATGATGCGGGTGTTTACAAAATCGCTGCTGCAGATAATGCAACTTTGGTTTTCAGCACAGTTGGTTTTTCCAATATGGAAGCGAAAGCGACCAAAACCAGCGGCCTGAATGTATCATTACATACCTTTTCTAACCCACTGGATGAAGTGGTAGTAACCGCTGCTGGTACAAACGTTAAACGTAAAGAGCAGGGTTATAACTCTTCAACCATTAAATCAGGTGAACTGGTTGCTGCAAAACCTACTAATATTGGTAGCGGCCTGGCAGGTAAAGTGCCGGGCTTATTAGTTAGCGCAACGGGTGGTGGTGTAAACCCTAACTATCGTCTGATCCTGAGAGGTCAGCGTTCTTTGTTGGGTAATAACCAGGCACTGATTGTTATGGACAATGTAATTGTTCCAAGCGCAATGCTGGGTAACGTTAACCCTGAAGATATCGAAGACATTACCGTACTGAATGGCGCTGGTGCCGTTGCCTTGTATGGTTCTGATGCATCTAACGGTGCCTTGATTATCACTACCAAAAAAGGTAGAAAAGGTGTTAACCAAATCAAAGTATCCAATACAACTACTTTAGAACATACTGCATTCCTTCCTAAAACACAAAATCAGTTTGGTCAGGGTGGTAATGGTTATGGTGTGGATCCAAATGGTAATCCTATTGGATCAAATATTGAAAACCAGGCATATGGGCCTAGATTTAATGGACAATTGCAAGCGATTGGAGCTCCGTTGGCCGATGGCTCTCAATTTATGTCTACTTATTCTTACCATGATGACTGGAAAAGATTCTGGAACACAGGTGTTACCAATCAATCTGATTTCTCTTTGACTTCAGGTGATGATATATCTACTTTGTTTTTCTCTGGTCAGTATGTAAATGTTACTGGTACTACTCCTGGCGATCAATTCAACCGTGCTTCTGTGCGTTTGAATGGAACACGTAAGATTTCTTCTAAGATATCCAGTAGTTACTCTATTTACTATATTCAGAATAGGTATGATATCACGTCCCAGACGGCAACTATGTACAATAACATGATAAACATACCTACCAATATTCCTATTCTGCAGTTCAAAGATTGGCAAAATAATAAATTCGCTAATCCAAACGGATTTGAGAATCCTTGGTACCAAAATCCATATTTCACAAAGGATAACTACCGTCAACTTACCAGGAATGATTATTTAAACGGAGCTCTTTCATTGAATTATGCACCTACACATTGGTTAGATTTTACATGGAAAACAGGTTTTACCACGCAGAACTCTGAAACCAAAAGCTGGGTAGGTAAATTCATCTATACTGATTATGCGAAAGCTGCAAGTGGTGGTTCTAAAACAGATATCCCTGGTAGTGTAACCGAAAATCCAAGTAATAATGCTCAGATAACATCTGATTTCCAGATTAGGTTGAATAAAAAAGTGAAAGACTTTAATTTCTCCGGAATTCTCGCAGCTTCTCTGCGTCAGAATACATCTTTCACCTCTACTTCTTCTGTATCAGGCTTAGTAGTTGCTGGATTGTATAATCTGAGTAATTCTTTGAACTATCCTACTACCTCTTCTGCAACTACAGAAACACGTCAGAATGCAGTTTATGGAGAGTTTAAAGCATCTTACAAAAACTACCTGTATTTCCATGCTACTGGTCGTAATGACTGGGTTTCTGTATTGGATCCTAATAACCGTTCATTCTTCTACCCAGCTGCTGACTTATCTTTCATAGCTACAGAAGCATTCAAATCTTTGAAAGATATCAAAGGATTGGATTACCTGAAGTTAAGAGGTGGTGTATCAAAAGTGGGTAACGTAAACATTGGAGCATATTCTTTGCTGCCAACTTTTGGTCAGGCAAATGGATACCCTTACAATGGTGTTGCGGGTTATACAGTGGGCAATCAGATTGTGGCCAATGGTTTGAAACCAGAGTTCACAACCGGTTGGGAAGCGGGTGCTGATCTTAGCCTTTTCAAAGGTTTTGCAGATGCAAACGTAACTATCTATAATACACATACAACCAACCAAACTGTACCAGTTAGTATTTCATCTGCAACGGGTTATGGAACCTACCTGTTTAATACAGGAGAAACCAGTAACGCGGGCGTTGAAACTAAATTGAGTTTAACACCAATCAGAAGCAGGAACTGGACAGTTACCACAGGTATTTCATATACCCATAACAATAACCAGGTAATTTCAATTAACAGTCAATTGGCTTCTCTGGCAATCGGTGGTAATAGCTACGCGATACCAGGTCAGGCATTCCCTGTTATCCTGGGAACCGATTATGCACGTGATCCTCAGGGTCATGTAATTGTTGATCCAATTACGGGTTTACCAAATGTGAATCCTAACAACGTTAATCTCGGAAACGCTTCTGTAAAAGATATCCTTGCAGTAGATGCGAATATCACATTCAAGAGCTTCCATTTGTATGCATTGTTTGAATACCGTGGTGGAAATGTAATTTATAACAGCCAGGGTCCTTCAGAAGACTGGGCGGGTTCAAGTATCCGTACGGTGCAATACAACCGCCAGCGTTTTGTATTCCCTAACTCAGTTTACATGGATGCCAGTGGTAAATATGTTGCCAACAAAACAGTTCTTATTCAGAATGGTAATGGTAATGATGGTTTCTGGACAGACCAGGTTCACAACATGGGAATTACCTCTAACTATGTTACGTCAGGTGCATTCTGGAAACTTCGTCAGTTAAGTATTGCTTACGATTTACCAACTGCTTTATTACGTAAAACAAAAGCTATCAAAGGTGCTACCATCAGCCTTCAGGGACGTAACCTGTTTGTATGGTTGCCAAAATCAAATATCTATACGGATCCTGAGTATAGTAGTAATGACGGAAGCAATAACGGTAACGGAATTGGTGTAACCGGTCTTTCATCACCACCTTCACGTTACTATGGTGGAACCATTACTTTAACCTTTTAATCTGTCATTATCATGAAAAGAATACTAAACATAATAATTGCAGGTACGGTACTGTTGGGTGCCTCCTCATGCAAGAAATACTTAGATGTCAATACAAATCCCAATGCGGCTACTTCCAGTACTCCTGATCTGGTTCTACCACAGGCAATCGTTTATACGGCTGCCCAGGTGTCTAGTTTTAATGACTATGGTTCCAGAACCGTAGGTTACTCTGTAAATGCGGGTGGTTATGGCGGATTTGGTTCGGTTTGGACCTATGATTATGCAACCAGCGAAATGAATGGGTTATGGAATACTACCTATGATGTACTGGAAGATTTCCAGTATGTAATTACTTCAACCCAGGGAAGTACTACCTATGCTTATTATAATGCAGCTGCACGAATCATGAAAGCCTATAACTTTCAACTATTGGTAGATGAGTATAATAATATCCCTTATACAAAAGCCTTACAGGGATCCAATGCGGTTGTGCCTACTTACGATAACGGTAAGGACATATATCCCGCTTTAGCTAACCAAATTGATAGTGCATTAGCTTTGATCAATGGCAATCCATTGGCACTGAACTTAACAGCAGCAACTGATCCATTATTTGGTGGCAACATGACACTGTGGAAACAATTTGCCAATACCATTAAGTTGAGGTTGATTATCCGCGGTACAGGTGCTACCACTTTTGCAAACAATACTTTCGATCCAGCCGGTTTCTTAACCACCGATGCTATCGTTAACCCTGGTTATGCAAAAGCAAGCGGACAGCAGAATCCTTCCTGGAATACATGGGTAACAGGTTATACAAACTCAGCCGGTGCCCGTTCTTATATCCCTGGTGAATTTGCATTTGGATATTATAACGGTGCAAAATTAACAGACCCTGCCAGAGGAAATGCCATTTATTATAATTTCCCTAATACACCGATCAACCAAATGGGAATTGGTACTGTATCTGTTCCAAATGCACCTGCTACCGCTGGCGCATGGTACGCAGCTACTCCGGCTACCATTCCTGCTGTGGGTGCTTTGGGTAATAATATAGGTGTGATGAAAGGATACAATATGGGTGAACCTTTAATGTTAGCTGCAGAAAGCTATTTCCTGCAGGCTGAAGCCAATGTAAGAGGTATCGTTGCCGGTACAGCGCAAACCAATTTCCTGAATGGCATTAAAGCTTCTTTTGCCTATTTGTACACACTTCCTAATGGTAGTACACAAACCGGTTATAATGCAGCAGCTGATGCAGCAACTTATCAAACTGCTAATGCAGGTAGTTATCTGGTAAATTTTAGTTTGGCACTCACAACAGCACAAAAAACAGAAGCTATCATTACGCAAAAATATATTGCGCTGAATTTTATCCATGGACACGAGGCCTGGAACGAATACAGAAGAACCAAATATCCGGTTAGTTCGGGTATTACCACCAATAACCCGTATGGTTCAATGGCATCTGTTTTATCATCAAGTACTCGTCCGGACAAATTACCAACCAGGGTTCAATATCCTGCAAGTGAGTATAGTTATAATGCATCGAATGTACCGTCAGGAATCAGTGTATTTTCATCACTTATTTTCTGGGCACAATAAAATATTTTTAACTAATACAATAATTAAAATAAATAATTATGAACCGATCTAAAAATATATTTGCCGCCCTGGTTTTGCTGGCTACTTTTGGGATCACATCTTGTTTGAAGGACTCTCCAATAGTTCCTTCAGATCCTTCAAATGGAACCGGTACTAACAATGTGGTGGAATTTCAAAACAGCAGTATTCCTGTATCTTATACCAGCATCTATCCTCAATATGACAATGGATTGTTGCTAAACCCCGATACTGCTCAGTTTAATGTTAATGTTAACTATGCTGGCGCGACCCTAAATGCACCACAGGATATCGTTGTAACACTTACGATGGCACCTACTGCCTTAACTGCATTTAATGCAGATCAGGGAACCAGCTATATTGTTCCACCTACAGATGTTATGACTGTTCCTGCTACTATTACGATTCCGAAAGGAAGCAATGGTGCTACAGGAAAAATAAGCATCAAAGCTGCAGCAGATTTTGATTTTACCAAGTCTTATGCTATTCCATTAACTATCACAGCAGCCTCTTATGGGGTAGTTAGTACCAACTTTGGTACAGCTATTTATTCTTTCCTGGTTAAAAATCAGTGGGATGGCAATTATACCTCAACAGGGTATTTGTTCCACCCCTCCAGCCCAAGAGCAATCAATGCTACTTATGCGATAACTACGGTTAGTCCTACGCAATCCAAAATACCTTTTGGTGATTTGGGTCCTAATGGATACTATTACGCAGTTACGGTTCCTACAACAACTGGACCTGTAACAAATTATATCGCAATGGGAGCGCCAGGTGGTACAAACTCAGGCCTCATGACAGCGGATAATCCTGGAGCAACTTCTTATGCCTCTGCAGCACCCAATAACCCGGGTACAGCACCTTGGACTAGTGCCACTTACAATAACACCTACGATGTAACTGCTAAAACATTCTGGCTCCATGCTGGATATGTTGCCTCAGGCGGTACTTCACAGAATAGTTATACAAGACAGGTGTATGAGAAAATGGTAAGACAGTAAGCTATAATAATTTAATAAAGTATACTTTACAAGAGACTATCTCATATGAGATAGTCTCTTTTTTATGCGTAATATGCGATCATTTTTAATTTAATATTGCAATATGAAAGCGTATAAATGCCTTGTAATTATATTGGTTTTCCTGTCAGCTTGTTCCGTTAAAAACGAAACAAAATTAACTTTGCATATCCGCGGAGCCTTCAACAGGCATTATTATATTCAAAACCTTGCTTTTAATGACGACAAGCAAGTGATTCTGGATTCCGGAATTGGCAAATCGAATTATGATTCTGTTGTATTTTATATCCCATATACAGAAGATAAAGCCTTCCAGTTACGGGTGGAAGGAAGAGACGCCCAAACCCCTTTTATTAACGATTCCAAGACAATTGATATTTATTATGACAATACAACTGGAAACTACCGCATAAAAAATTCACCTGCCAGCATACTACTCAAGAGCTTCAGTGATTCGCAGGCTACCCTGATAAGTGAGACAGTGAAGTTAAAAACAAAGATTAATAGTCTTACACAGGCAAAAGCAAAAAAAACGGAAATTGATTCATTAACAATTCTGTTAGACACTCTTTCAAAATCAATATACAATCGCAACTTTCAATTTGCAGACACGGTTCATAACCCTGCGGTATTTATGGTTGCCTATAATTTAGTTGAATTTGGGAAAAACTTTGCCGGCTTACATAAATTTATTGATAAGGTAAAAAAGCGCTTTCCCACGCATAAAGGAGTTCAGCTGTTGGCAGAAAACACATTGGAGTATATTAAGATTTTCGAAGAAGAATACCAGATAGGCGACACGCTTCCAGAATTGGTATTACCCAATCAGTATGACAAAGAAATTTCTACCTATTCTATCAAGAACAAATATATGTTAATCGATTTCTGGTCAACCTGGTGCGAAACCTGCCGGATATTTTCTGCTGCTAAAAAAGAAGCCAGGAAGAGAATGGATTCTAGCAAATTTGATATGATAAGCGTGGCAGTAGATGCAGAAAAAGCAACCTGGCATAAAGTAATCGATTTTGAAGGGTATACATGGGGCCAGTTGATAGATGAGAAAATGTGGAATGGTAAAGCGGCCAGAACACTCAAATTTGATAGCATCCCTTTCAATTTTTTAATTGACCCCAACCGGAAAATCATTGCCAAGGCGATACCGGCTGACTCTTTGGTAATCGTTTTAGAAAAGCTGGTTAAAAAGAAATAAGATTGTCTTAGAACCAGTTATAGACCTATTGAATAAAGCGAAATATGAGAACTAAGAAGGCGATAGTTTTAGCTGATCAAATACATTTTTGAGTAGCACATTATACTCCTGACAAACTGTTAAAACATATACAGTTATTGAGTAATGATATTTTTTTGCGGTAATTTTAATGTAAATCTGAAAGATATGTTTATCTCAAAAAGCCGATTGGTATTGAATGGAGTTTTGTTTGGAATAACAATGATTGTTTTTCTGTCTATTCCTATGCCCAGTTTTTGTCAGGAAACTAAATCAGTTTCCAAGAAAGTATCAGAAACGCTTGAAGAGAAGTATAATGTACTTAAATCGGATAAGAAGATGAAAACCGGTGAATATAAAGTGGTTGACTATAATAAAAATGTGGTTGTAAAAGGAGAGTTTGCCAATAATAGGAAACTGGGCGTTTGGTCATACTTTGGAACTGATGGCAAATTGGTTCAACAATATGATTTCAGCAATAATAAATTGATCATGGAAGATGACGATCCGAAAAGTATTGTACGAGAAGGATATGATCTGGTTGGCGTAGTAACAAATGATGGTGATAAAATTGAACCTCCGGTTAAAATAGGCGGCGCTAACTATGGATTTTATCTTTTGTACGATATCCGGTCTATCCCTATAGCAGTTCGAAATGAAATGGCTACTATAGAATCAAGTATGCAATATATTTTTTTCATCTCTGAAAAAGGGGAATTAATCAGTTGGGATATTATTTATGCGGATAAAACAGACGATCCTAAAAGAGAAAAACCTTCTATTAAAGGACTGCCCGCAGATGCTTATGAATTTATACCGGCAAAAGTAAACGGCAAACCCGTTAAGAGCAAGCTTTTATATAGCGTTAAACTAACCATTGCGGAAACGAATTCTCAGAGAACCGGACAGTCTAATTTTATGCCTAAAAACTAGGTAGTTCAACAAAATGAGAATATTGGCTTTTCTGGTTATCTAAAACGATGGAAGCCAGAAATAGAGCGGTTTTAGAAATTATCTTTTTCAGGCAAAAAGATTCAGATATAGTATTAGATTCTTAGTATGTATTTTGGCAATCGTTAAAGTGATCAGTGCTTCATTTCCAATTAAATATGCGCAATAAGCATGTTAAAAACGCGCATACAATAATATTCCCCGTTGATCGTTATAATTTTCACGGCAAAGTTTCCTCAAATAGAATCTCCGAAACAGAATAACGGCAAATAACCCTGATTTGCCTATTGTAACTGTTTTTCACCGATTTTGGGTGCACCATACCCAACTATCATGGTAGTTTTCCGTTGAAATTGAATAGTAAGGCCACTAAATAGTGTCGTACTATATTTGCATTCCGAACTATACCTTTTTTATGAAGAAGATTTTTACCCTTTCTGTCCTATTATTTCTTTCTGTAGCAGCAATGGCGCAAACCGTAGGAACGGTGAAAGGAAAACTACTCGATTCCCTTAATAAACAATCACTTAAGGATGCTTCTATTACGGTTTTAGACTCCAGAGACTCTACATTGGAGGTTTTTGGCCTCGCCAAAACTGATGGAACATTTTATATTACCAATATCCCATTTGGTTCCAGATTAGTGGTTATCAAATTTCAGGGATATGATCCAATTTCCAAATTGATCGTTTTCTCCAAAGGAAATGCAACAGTGGATATGGGGAATATTTATTTGAAAACAGCTTCTAATGATTTAGGTAATGTAACCGTTACCCAATCTGCCATGCGCATTAAAGGCGATACGGTTGAAGTAAATGCATCCAGTTTTAAAACCAAACCCAATGCTGTAGCAGAAGATGTACTAAGAAAAGTGCCTGGAATGGAAGTAGCAAAAGATGGAAGTATCAAATCGCAGGGGGAAGCAGTGCAAAGAGTATTGGTGAATGGTAAGCGCTTTTTTGGCGATGATCCTAAAATGGCCACTAAAAACCTTCCTTCAGATGTAATTGATAAGATACAGGTTTTTGATGACCTGAGTGACCAAAGTAAATTTTCAGGTTTTGATGATGGCAATCGTGTGAAAACCCTCAATATCACTACCAAAAAAAATATGGCCAAAGGCATGTTTGGTAAACTGGTGGTGGGTGCCGGAACAGATGGTGCATTTGATGAGAGCTTTAATTTAAGCGTTCAGAATGGTGACAGGCAGCTGACTTTTTTGGGACAGGGAAATGATATTAATAAACAGAATTTTACCCAGCAGAATTTAGGTGGTGGTCGCGGTGGTGGCGGTGGTGGAGGTGGATTTAGTGCAACCGGGGGAAGTGCCAGTGGTGTAACTACTATATGGGCAGGAGGGGTAAACTATCGTGATGCCTGGGGTAAGAACGTAGACGCTTATGGAAGCTATTTTTATAACGCACCAAAATTGGTTATCGATCAGGCAAGTAATACACAAAATTTATTGAGCCAGGATTCTTCCACTTATAATAATGCAACATCTTCTTCTGTTTCAAATAATGTGAATCACCGTATCACATTTAACCTGGAAGACAGGCTCGATTCAAGCAATTCATTGATCTTCCGACCGAATGTTGTTTTTCAGAACAGTACACCTAATGCAGTTACTTCAAATATTACTACTGGTGGCCCAAATAATGTTTTGATCAATCAGTCCGTAAGTAAAACGTCCAGTTATAATAGCGGATACAATATTAGTGGAGCCAACCTGCAGTTCCGTCACCGCTTTGCGAAAAAAGGAAGAACTGTATCTCTTGACCTTGGATTTTCTGGTGGGGAAAATAATGGGGATGGATTGAACTATTCTATCAACTCCTTTTATAAGCCTATAGTAAAAATCGATACCATTAATCAGTATTACAAGGATTCATCAAGATCAATCGGCTTAAGCCCAACTCTCTCCTATACTGAACCAATTGGCAGGAATCAAATGATTGAATTAAGGTATGCGTATTCCTATAATAATAGTACAACGGTAAATAATACATACCGTTACGATAATTTATCGCAGAAATTTTCGCAGTTCGATAGCCTTTACAGTAACTCCTATAAGTATACAGCTACTTCCAGCACCGCGAATCTGAGTTATCGATTACAGAAAACAAAGTACAATTTCAATATTGGTACAGGTCTCCAGTTCATGGATATCAACAGTAACAACACAACCAAGAACGTGATTGTGGCCAAGAACTTTGTGAATTTTACGCCTACGGCAAACTTTACCTATAATTTCTCTAAAACGAAAAACCTGCGTTTTTTCTATACCGGAAGAACGGGACAGCCAAGCACTTCTCAATTACAACCGGTTAGTACTACTTCTGATTCGATAAATTTTCAAATCGGTAACCCTAACCTGAAACCGCAATTCACCAATAGTTTACGTGTATTGTATACCTCATTTGACCCTTTTACCCAGCGAATCATTTTTGCAACGGTAAATGCCAGTATGGTATCTAACGATATTCAAAGCTCAATTACACAGAATGCCAACGGCGGTAAAACAACTACCTATGTTAACCTTGGAGGAACCATTAATTTTCAGGGATATTTTAACTATGGATTCCCAATAAAAAGCCCGAAATCTAACCTGAACCTGCAAAGTAACATTGGATATTCGCAGAGTCAGTCATTACTGAATAATATCAGTAACTATACAAAAAGTACAACGTTACAGGAAACAGTTAAGTGGACTACCAACCTGGCGAATAATTTTGATATGAACCTGAGCACATCATTTACTTATAATCCATCACGAAACACATTATCAACCAGCCAAAACACCAATTACACTACGGCATATGTTGCGGCCGACTTCACATTGTATACCAATAACGGCTGGTTAATGGCCAGTGATTTTGATTTAACGCAATACGGTAATCGTGCTCCAGGATATAATACTTCAGTTTTTCTGATCACGCCATCTATTGCCAAACAATTCCTGAAGAATAAAGCAGGTGAATTAAGGCTTAGCTGTTTTGATTTATTAAAACAGAATGTGGCTATTAGCAGCAGTACTAGCGCTAACCAGATTGTAAACTCACGTACCAATAATCTTACCCAATATTTTATGTTAACCTTTACCTATAACCTGCGCAGCTTTGCCGGTCAGCAGCAAAGAAACCAGCAACAAAGAGGTATGTATCCTGGTATGCCTCCAGGCATGGGCGGTATGGGTGGTATGGGCGGATTCGGCGGTGGCCGGAGAAATAATTAATTGAAAACTAGTAACTAAAATATATACAAACAGGGCGTTCATGATTTATGAACGCCCTGTTCATTAGGGCTTGGAAGCGTTTTCAAATCAAATTTCACAAAAAAATGTACGCTATTAACGCAAACTGTTATACTTTTACAACTCATTAAGTATATTTCACATATCTATTCAGTGAATACGACCGCATTACATATAACATTTAATCAGTCAGCGATAGCTACTGCTTTGGTTCTTCCCAGAGCAATCAATAGCTGTCCACCTCGACCTCGACGTGGTTGCTGATAGGACGAGCAACTGGCACTTGCCCCTATCAGTGGAAATTCTCCCGGAATGAACCAATGCAGTTTTTTGCATTCTTTTTCACTCAATTAATCTTTACAAGTTGGAATCTAATATTATTGTTCGTGTAGCGAATGGTGGCGACACGCATTACGCACAAACTATAACAGATGAAATGGAATCTTCGGCCAAAGCGCGTGGAACAGGTATAGCCAAACGCAGTCCTGAATATGTGGCTAAAAAAATGGAAGAAGGGAAAGCTGTCATTGCCGTATTACCAGACGGCACGTGGGTTGGATTTTGTTATATCGAAGTTTGGGGGCATGAAGAGTTTGTGGCAAATAGCGGATTGATCGTATCTCCAGAATACAGGAAAACCGGGGTTGCCAAACAGATTAAGCAAACCATCTTTAACCTGTCGAGAGAAAGGTATCCCGAAGCTAAAATATTCGGCCTGACCACCGGTCTGGCTGTAATGAAAATCAACAGCGATCTGGGATATGAACCGGTTACCTATAGCGAACTAACGGATGATGAAGAATTTTGGGCCGGATGTAAAAGCTGCGTGAATTATGATATCCTGATGAGTAAGGATCGGAAAAATTGTATGTGCACAGCTATGTTGTATGATCCCAAAGATCATTATGAACCAAAAGAAACATCAGACGAGTTTAAACAAAATTCAAAATTGTACGAGAGGTTTATGAAGATAAAACAGAGTAAGCTATTAACATTATTCCGGAAAAAGGAAAATGGAAATGGGGGGGCATCAAAACCCAAATCGCTGTTTCATTATTTTTTTAATTTTTGAAGTGTACAAATTAATAGACAATAGATAACAATAACAGAAAGCAGATTTTTATCATGGAAACAAATCAATTAAAAGATACAGATAGAATTACCAATTTATCGGCTGGCGATCAGGTGGTACTGGGGTTTAGCGGGGGACTGGACACTTCATTTTGTGTAAAATACCTAACCGATGATAAAGGATATGAAGTACATAGTGTTATTGTAAATACAGGTGGATTCAGTAAAGAAGAACTGGTGCAAATAGAAAAACATGCATACACTTTAGGTGTGAAATCTCATACCACGGTTGATGCAGTGAAAACCTATTACGATACTATTATCAAGTACCTGATCTATGGGAATGTATTAAAAAATAATACCTATCCATTAAGTGTTAGTGCCGAAAGACTGAGCCAGGCCCTGCATATTGCCGAACATACCAAAAAATTAAAAGCAAAAGCCGTAGTGCATGGTAGTACTGGTGCAGGAAATGACCAGGTTAGGTTTGATATGATTTTTAATATCATGATTCCGGGAGTAGAGATTATTACACCTATACGTGATTTAAAACTGAGTAGGGAAGCAGAGATCGACTACCTGAAATCAAAAGGAGTGGAAATGAATTTTGCCAAAGCTGCTTATTCTATCAATAAAGGATTATGGGGAACCAGTGTGGGTGGAAAGGAAACTTTGCAATCAAAAGGGATACTACCCGAAGAAGCATGGCCCACTCAGGTAAGCAAAACAGAAGCGGAAGAAGTGAAACTGGGTTTTGTAAAAGGTGAATTGACAAGTATTAATGACCAGAAATTTGAACATCCTTCCGAAGCTATTCAGTTTCTGCAAAAAATAGCAGGACCTTTTGGAATTGGCAGAGATATTCATGTGGGTGATACGATTATTGGTATCAAAGGCAGGGTGGGTTTTGAAGCTGCCGCCCCAATGGTTATCCTAAAAGCACACCACGCTTTGGAAAAGCATGTACTAACAAAATGGCAATTAGGTTGGAAAGACCAACTGGCTCAGTTTTATGGTAACTGGTTGCATGAAGGGCAAATACTGGACCCTGTAATGCGTGATATTGAAGCGTATCTGGAAAGCTCGCAAGCCCATGTTACGGGAGATGTTTTTGTGCAATTATTGCCTTATCGTTTTCAGGTAATAGGTATTGAATCAGCATTTGACCTGATGAGCAGCAAATTTGGAAAATACGGTGAAATGAATACAGGCTGGACTGGCGAGGATGTAAGAGGATTCTCTAAAATCTTCGGCAACCAAACGGCTATTTATCATAATATCAAAGAATCAAACGAATCATGAAAGCGGTTTCAAAAGAGAAATCTTTGAAACATTATCAATGGGGTAATGCCTGTGATGGCTGGAACCTGGTAGATGAACCTTCTTTATCTGTAAAACAGGAAAGAATGCCAGCTGGAACCACAGAGGCCTTACATTATCATAAAAACGCGCAACAATTCTTTTTTATATTGAAAGGGGTGGCTGGCTTTGAAGTTGAAGGGGAAATCATACAGATACAAGAACATCAGGGTTTACATATATCGGCAGGAAAAATACATAGGATTTATAACGAAGGCACAACAGACCTGGAATTTATACTCTCTTCGCAACCGTCTACCGCAAACGATAGATACAATTTTTAAAATATGCAAAAGCTGAAAATAGGGATCATTGGAGGAGCTGGCTATACAGGAGGCGAAATGATTCGGTTATTGATCAATCATCCTTTAGTGGATATTTCATTTATTCATAGTTCCAGTAATGCGGGTAACCCGGTGAGTAAGATCCACACAGACCTGGTGGGTGAAACCGATCTTTTTTTTTCAGAGAACTGGCATAATGATATCGAGATACTTTTTTTATGTGTAGGTCATGGGGATGCGAAAAAATTTCTGACAGAGAATACAATTGCAGATAGTGTTAAAATAATTGATCTTTCTCAGGATTTTAGGTTGGCAAAAAATTCAACAATCAACAACAAACAGTTTGTATACGGATTACCTGAATTAAATAAAGAAAATATCAAGTCCGCAAAAAACATTGCAAACCCGGGCTGTTTTGCTACTGCTATACAATTGGGTTTGTTACCATTGGCCAAAGCAGGTATTTTGGGAGATGTATATACTACAGGGATAACGGGTTCAACGGGAGCTGGGCAGGGACTGAGCGTCACTTCACATTTTAGCTGGAGAGCGAATAATATTCAGGCGTATAAATCTTTGCAACATCAGCATATTCATGAAATACAACAGAGTTTACAGCAGCTGCAGGGAAATGATGGGATGCATGTACACTTTGTACCCTGGAGGGGCGATTTTACCAGGGGTATTTATGTTAGCTCTGTGATTGATTGTGGATTGCCTTTAGAAGAAATTAAACAATTATATAAAAATTATTATCAGGATCAGGTTTTTACACATGTAAGTGATAATATGATTGACCTGAAACAGGTTGTAAATACAAATAAATGCCTTTTATATATTGAAAAGCAGGGAACCAAAATAGTAGTGCATTCAGCTATTGATAATCTTTTAAAAGGCGCCAGTGGTCAGGCAGTGCAAAATATGAATTTGCTGATGGGGATTGATGAGAGAATCGGTTTGGGGTTGAAGGGGGGTGGTTTTTGAACAACAATTAATAATCAGTAATTAAGAAAAGAACTGAGTATGGCGATTTTTTTAAAACTAATAATTCAAAATAAACAGTGGCGACGATCTGCCTCATTTTAGACAGAAGTTTGTTGGTAAAATGTGGCATTAATAGATGATAGAAAATTTACAATTTTACAATTCTTGATTTCAAAATTTGATTTTATGACTTTATTCGACGTATATCCTTTAAATAATATTTCCATTACAAAAGCCAAAGGCTCTTATGTATGGGATGAAAATGGCGTGCAGTATTTAGATATGTATGGCGGGCATGCTGTAATCAGTATTGGTCATACCCATCCTCATTGGGTAAAAAGAATTGAAGAACAATTGGAAAAAATAGCATTTTATTCAAACTCTATTATTATTCCGATTCAGCAGGAGCTTGCGGCAAAATTGGGTAAGTTAAGCGGGAAGGAATCTTATCAATTGTTTCTTTGTAACAGTGGTGCTGAAGCAAATGAAAATGCATTAAAGCTCGCATCTTTTTACAATGGGCGGAAGAAGATCATTGCATTTCATAAATCATTTCACGGCAGAACATCGTTAGCAGTGGCGGCTACTGATAATAAGGCAATTGTTGCTCCCGTAAATGAAACAGAGAATGTGATTTTTTTACCTTTCAACGATGAAATGGCTTTACAGGAATGCTTTGCAAAATACAGATATGAGATTTCCTCTGTTATAATAGAAGGTATTCAGGGTGTTGGTGGTATCAATATTGCCGAAGATAGTTTTTTGCAATTGATCAGACAGCAATGTGATACATATGGAGCGGTATATATTGCTGATAGTGTTCAATGTGGATATGGCAGGAGCGGTCAATTTTTCTCACATGATCATGCAGGAGTGAATGCTGATATTTACACCATGGCAAAGGGAATGGGAAATGGGTTTCCGGTAGCAGGTATTTTGATTACCCCACAGATAAAAGCCAAACATGGAATGCTGGGAACCACTTTTGGCGGAAACCAGTTGGCATGTGCTGCCGCACTGGCTGTACTGGAAGTGATGGAAGAAGAAAAATTGATGAAAGCTGCAGAAGAAAACGGGAAGTATTTAATTAGTCGTTTGCAATCGATAGAAGCACTTCAAAATGTTAGGGGCAGGGGATTGATGATTGGTTTTGATGTTCCTGAAGAATTGAAAGGACTTAAGAAAAAACTCCTGTTTGAGTTTAAGGTATTTACAGGGGAAGCTAAGCCTAATGTGATACGACTGTTACCTTCTTTGGCTGTATCCAGAAAACAGATTGATGATTTCTTAACTTCTTTAGAAGAAGCTATTTCAGAAATCAAGACCGAGACCAGCATAGTCAACGCGTAGTTTTACGCGATAACTAAAATTGTAAAATAATACAATAAACAGTACTCAGAATAATCATAAGGTAGCGTAAGATGAAAAAATTTACTTCTGTTTTCGATGTTGCAGATATCAATGCACTTGCTTTGAAAGCACTGGCATATAAAAAGAATCCGCTTGCCGATCAGCATCTGGGGGAGAATAAGCGGATTGGCCTATTGTTCCTGAATCCCAGTTTGCGTACTCGTTTAAGTACTCAGATTGCTGCCCGTAACCTGGGTATGGAAGCTATTGTATTCAACGTAGATAAGGAAGGTTGGGCACTTGAGTTTGAAGAAGGGGCCATCATGAGTGGTAATACAGTAGAGCATGTGAAAGACGCTGCACCTGTACTGGGGCATTATTTTGATATTCTATGTATCAGAACATTTCCTTCCTTAAAAAATCGGGAAGATGATTATAGTGAAATGTTCATCAACCAGTTTATTAAATATGCAGGTGTTCCTGTTATTAGTCTGGAAAGCGCTACCCTGCATCCATTGCAATCTTTGACAGATATTGTTACGATAAAGGAAGTATTGAATGCCAAATCCAATGCTATTGGTCAGGGTGCTAAGACCAAACCTAAAATTGTGCTTACCTGGGCTCCGCATATTAAGCCACTACCACAATGTGTGGCCAATAGTTTTGCGCAATGGATCAATGCATGGGGGGAAGCAGATTTTGTAATCACACACCCACAAGACTATGAACTGGATGAAAAATTTACCAAAGGAGCTACGATCACACATGACCAGGATGCTGCTTTGCGTAATGCTGATTTTGTATATGTGAAAAACTGGAGTACTTATACCGATTATGGGAAAGTATATGAGAATGATCCGGAATGGATGTTAACGGAAGAAAAACTGAAAGCAACCAATAACGCTAAAGTAATGCATTGTTTGCCGGTTAGGCGAAATGTTGAATTGAGTGATGAAGTACTTGATAGCACACATAGCCTGGTAACACAACAAGCCGGTAACAGGGTATGGGCTGCACAAGCGGTATTAGCAGAAATCTTAACAGCCAAAAGCTAAAATGATTTGGAAACACTATATGTAATAAAGATTGGCGGGAATATCATTGACGATGAGCACCAGCTTCATTCGTTCCTGGAAACATTTGCCTCACTCAAAGGGAAAAAAATACTGATTCATGGAGGCGGGAAATTGGCTACTAAATTAGCAGTTAAAATGGGTGTTCAGCAACAGATGGTAGATGGGAGAAGAATAACAGACGCAGAAACACTTAAAATAGTCACCATGGTGTATGCTGGTTATATCAATAAAAATATAGTGGCTCAATTACAATCTATGGGATGTAATGCTTTTGGATTGAGTGGTGCTGATGGAAACCTGGTACAAGCGCATAAAAGGAAACATGCAACGATTGATTATGGTTTTGTAGGAGATATTGACTCAATAAACACCAGCTTAATAAGCAATTTGCTTGCCCAGGATATGGCAATTGTAGCAGCACCTATCACGCATGATCTGAAGGGAAATCTTTTAAATACAAATGCTGATACTATTGCACAGGAAATCGCAAAAGCCTTGAGTCAGGAGTATACTGTGGAGCTCATTTACTCATTTGAAAAAAACGGGGTTTTATTGGATGTGAATGATGAACACTCGGTTATTCCCAAAATAGATCCATCGACATATGCAGCATTAAAATCGAAAGAATTGATATTTGCAGGAATGATTCCCAAATTAGATAACGCATTTGCTGCATTGCAAAGCGGTGTAAATAAGGTGATTATTGGAAGAGCGGAAGACTTACTCAGCCTGGTTAACGGAGAAAAAGGAACAATGATAATTCATGAATGAGCAGCAATTCCATATAATGAAAAATGAAGCGATTGATCTTTTAAAAAAATTGATTGCCATCCCTTCTTTTAGTAAGGAAGAAGACAAAACTGCTTCAGCGCTGGAAGAATTTCTTCAGTCTAAAGGAGTTACTGTTAACAGGTTTATGAATAATGTTTGGGCAAAGAATCGATTCTTTGATCCAAATAAACCTACCCTGCTGCTTAACTCACATCACGATACTGTAAAACCGAATAAAGCGTATACGCTTGATCCTTTTGAGCCCATTGAAAAAGATGGAAAATTATATGGATTGGGCAGCAATGACGCAGGCGGATCGCTTGTAGCATTACTAAGTGTTTTCCTGTATTTCTTTCATGAAGAGCATCTTTCTCATAATGTACTATTTGCAGCGACTGCAGAGGAAGAGATTTCCGGAAAAAATGGGATAGAAATATTATTAAGTAAATTACCACCGATTGGGGCTGGGATTGTTGGAGAGCCCACCCAGATGAATATGGCAGTTGCCGAAAGAGGGCTCTTGGTTTTGGATGTAACTGCTAATGGGAAAGCAGGTCATGCCGCCAGAGAAGAAGGAGACAATGCCTTGTATAAAGCGATAAGAGATATTGAGTGGTTCAAAAACTACCATTTTCCAAAAGTATCAACTTTGCTCGGTCCGGTAAAAATGACGGTTACAGTAATTGAAACTGAAAACAAAGCACATAATGTAGTGCCCTCTCAATGTCGTTTTGTGGTGGATGTGCGTGTAAACGAATTATATTCTTTTGAAGAAATCCTGTCAACTATACAGGAAGAAATAACAAGTGAAATTGCGCCAAGGAGCTTTAGAATGCGTTCAACATCAATTGCCAAAGAACATCCCCTTGTAAAGGCAGGAAGTATGCTTGGCAGAACCTCTTATGGCTCTCCAACAACATCAGACAAGGCATTAATGCCTTTTAGTACATTGAAAATGGGCCCGGGGGATTCTGCCAGAAGTCATACTGCCGATGAATATATTTATATTGAGGAGATAAAAGAAGGGATTGATCTATATATTCAACTTTTAAAGCAAGTATTATGAAATTGTGGAGCAAAGATAATACCGCTACTTCCGCATTAATTGAAAAATTTACTGTGGGTAAGGATAGAGAAATGGATATGTATCTTTCTGCTTTTGATATCCTTGGCTCATTAGCACATACTACCATGCTGGAAAGTATTGGCTTATTGACAGCAGAAGAATTAAAGGATTTAAAAAGGGAGTTGAAAGCAATTTATGAGCAGGTCCGGTCAAATGAGTTTGCACTTTCAGATGATGTGGAAGATATCCACTCACAGATAGAACTACTTCTTACCCAAAAATTGGGAGATATTGGTAAGAAAATTCACTCAGCCCGGAGTAGAAACGACCAGGTATTGGTAGATGTAAAATTATTCTTGCGAAACGAGATAGAGGAATTAGTTCTGGCAGTTCAACCTTTTTTTCAATTACTTATTCAGCAAAGCGAAAAATATAAAGAGCATTTATTTCCAGGATATACACACCTGCAACTGGCTATGCCATCTTCTTTTGGGTTGTGGTTTGGAGCATATGCAGAAAGCCTGGTAGATGATATCATTACTTTACAAGGAGCATTCCGGGTAGTTAATAAAAATCCATTAGGCTCTGCTGCAGGCTACGGTTCATCTTTCCCTATTAACAGAACCCTTACTACAGAATTGCTTGGATTTGCCGATCTGAATTATAATGTGGTTTATGCGCAGATGGGTCGTGGTAAAGCAGAACGGATTACCGCGTCTGCATTGGCTAATTTGGCCGATACACTGGCCAGAATGAGCATGGACGCTTGTTTATATTTGAACCAGAATTTTGATTTTGTGAGCTTCCCGGCTGAACTGACTACCGGATCAAGCATTATGCCCCATAAAAAAAATCCGGATGTATTTGAATTAATCCGCTCACATTGTAACCGCATCAAATCATTGCCCAATGAGATCATGATGATGACAACCAATTTACCATCTGGATATCATCGCGATCTGCAATTGCTTAAGGAACATCTTTTCCCCGCTTTCCAGACAATAAAAGACTGCCTGACAATGGCTGAATTGATGCTGGCCAATATTAGCGTAAAGGAAAATATTCTGACTGATGAAAAATACACGTATCTGTTTAGCGTAGAAGAAGTAAACAAACTGGTAGTACAAGGTGTTCCTTTCAGAGACGCCTATAAGCAGGTAGGAAAATCTATCGAGGAAGGGAAGTTTACCCATACAGATAAAATTCATCATGTGCACGAGGGAAGTTTAGGGAATTTGTGTAATGATAAAATTGTTGGCATGATGCAGGTCACAGTAAAAGATTTTGAATTTGAAAAAATACATATTGCACTTGAAAAACTACTTTCCATTTCATAGTATGAGAAAATAGTCTTTCTTTGACCCACTCAAAACAGTAAACATGAACAAAACCCTTCTGCTGATTAGCTTTACCACCGCTTCTTTTTACGGATTTGCACAAGTTAAAAAAGCAACTACACCGGCTAAGCCTGCTGCTAAATCAACTACAACTACGCAAGTGGTAAACCCTTTGAAAAACAATATAGATAGTGTTAGTTATTCAGTAGGTGTTCGAATAGCGCAAAGCCTGAAATCACAGGGCTTTGACAATATCAATATGATTATCCTTCAAAAAGCAATTACTGATGTACAGAGTAATAAAAAAATTCTTATTGCTGATGAATCAATCAATGAAACCATTGGAAAATTTCAGCAAAAAGCCAGCGCAGCGAAAGCGGCGCTTGTAAAAAAAGAAGGACTAGCTTTTCTTGCTGCAAATGGTAAAAGACCCGGTGTGATAACTTTACCCGACGGCCTTCAATATGAGGTACTGAAAGCGGGCACTGATAAAACAAAGCCAACCATCACAAGTAAAGTGAAATGCCATTACCATGGAACCCTTATCAATGGAACTGTTTTCGATAGCTCGGTAGATAGAGGAGAACCTATCACTTTTCCACTGGGTAATGTAATCAAAGGCTGGCAGGAAGCGCTCCAGTTGATGACTGTGGGTAGTAAATGGAAACTGTATATTCCATCTGATCTTGCTTATGGTGATAATGCACCAAGTGCTGTGATTGGCCCTGGTGCAACTTTAATTTTTGAAGTGGAACTTTTAGGGATAGAGAATTAAATATTTGCCATTGCCTATACACTTACCAAAATCTCAAGCCTATAGGCAATGGCAATCTTTTACTGATTCTGTTAACCTTCATTAACCTTTCACCAAAGTTCATTAACTGGTTTTGCCATGCGTGCAGTCTATTTTTGGCGGACAGCTAAATACACTGCTATGTATCGGATTTTCCTCCTCTTTCTTTCCTTTCTTTTTTCTTTACAAATAATCGCCCAGATAAAACCTGGCACTGTAAAGGGTATTGTATATGACACGACTTCGAGAAAAGGGCTGGCTTATGCAACTGTTTCTATTGTAGATACCAAAGATTCTACTTTAATCCGATTTACAAGAGCAGATTCTTTGGGTAAGTTTCTATTTAAAACTTTGGAAAAAGGAAAATACCTGCTTTCGGCTTCCTATGTAGGCTTTGTTCCGGTTTGGAGAAATATAGAAGTTAAAGATGGGCATGAACTGGACTTGGGAAATATTGAAATGACGGACCTGTTAAAAGCGGGGAATGTTACCGTAACGGCAAAACGGGCCCCGGTAACCATTAACAATGATACGCTTGAATTCAATACCGAAAATTTTAAAACACAACCCAATGCGGTGGTTGAAGACCTGCTAAAAAAATTGCCAGGTGTTACGGTAGATAATGACGGGACTGTTAGGGTTAACGGACAAAAGATAAATCGTGTATTGGTAAACGGGAAAGAATTTTTTACAGGCGACCCTAAAATGGCAACCAAAAATCTGGATGCAGATGCGGTAGATAAAGTGCAGGTATTTGATAAAAAAAGCGATCGTGCTGAATTTACAGGAGTGGATGATGGACAAAGTGAAAAAGCCATTAATCTGAAACTCAAAAAAGATAGAAACAATGCATTATTTGGTAAAATAGCCGCAGGAGCGGGTACTGATTCACGGTATGATGCACAAACCAATATAAATAAGTTTAAGGGAGAGCAACAGCTTTCCTTTATTGGTATGGATAATAATACCAATAAACAGGGCTTCTCACTAATAGATGTTTTAAATTTTTCAGGAGAGTTGGCAAAGGGAATGAAAAGTGGAAGCGGCATTACTATCAGGATGGGAGAGGGTGGTGGTGATAATGGACTGCCTGTAACTGGCATGGGGCAAAACCAGCAGGGGGTTGCCAATACCCTTGCCGGAGGTGTGAATTATAACGATAACTGGCATAAGAAAACGGATATCAATTTGAGTGGCATGGGAAGTAATATAGATCTGCATACAGATAGAAGCACCAATCGGCTCAATTTATTACCTGGCAACGATTTTAATTATGCATCCAACAGCAGCACGGATAAAAATACACAACAGCAAAGAATCAATATGAGCATGGATAGTAAGATAGATAGTTTTATCTCACTAAAAATTACACCCCAGTTTACGGTTCAACAAAATGATGCCCATGAAACATCAGGTTATCTTTCCCAGGATACGAAAGGGGTTAAATTGAATGATGGAACTACCGACAGTCGAACGCATTCAAATGCTTTTAATTTTGGGGGTAATGCGCTATACAGACAAAGATTCAAGAAAAAAGGAAGAACGCTTTCAAGCACGATTAGTCTTGCGTATAATGACAGTAAACAAAATGGCTTTTTAAATACGCGAAATACTTATTACAATGCCGGTTTAGCATTACCAGATTCTATCAGCAACCAAAAAAATTCGCGTGATGCAGTTACCCGAAGTCTGGGTGGTAATATTATATATACTGAGCCAATCGGGAAAAGATCATTACTTGAGTTTAGTGGATTTTATAGTTCTAGCACGGGTAATAGTAAAAGAGTCACCTACGATTATAATACAACATCTGCACAATATGATAAGCTAAACAATATACTGAGTAATGATTTTAAAAACGAATACGATTATGGTGGAGGGAGCCTTAATTTCAGGGCTAACCAAAAGAAAATGAATTATACCATAGGAAGTTCCATACAGGCTGCTACGCTATATAGCACCAATAATACCAATGGAACCATTATCAGACAAACCTTTACAGATGCGTTGCCCAATCTGAATATTCAGTATAAAATGAACAGTAGCAGGAATCTGGTATTTAATTATGCAACTTCTACTACTCAACCAACCACCACACAATTACAACCCATCCTGGATGTGAGCGATCCATTAAATACCTATAAAGGCAACCCAAATTTAAAACGGAGCTATACGCAATCAGTAAATCTGAATTATTTTTCCGCAAACATGTATACACAAAGAAATTTTTTCGCTTTTATTTCTGCATCCAAAACGGCGAATGCAATTGTAAATGCGGATAGTATACAAGCCAATGGGTCAAGAGTAAGTATGCCTGTAAATGCAAATGGAAATTACATGGTCTTTGCCAGCATGAATGCGGGTTTTCCTTTAAAAAAGATTAAGTCGAGAGTAGATATAGGTGTGGGTAGTAACCTTACCCATACTATCAGTTTTGTGAACGGAACCTCAAACGCAATTGATAATACCAGTATTAGTCCAAACATTGGGTATAGTTTTTTCCTTGAAAACAAAATCGATATTTATGCCAGTGGAAGATTGAATATCAGTAAAGCGGCCTATTCTCTTCAGCAACAGTTAAATAGTAATTATCTGCAACAGGTATATGGGTTAGATATGTCCAATTATCTTCCTTGGGGATTGATTGTAAATAACAACCTTAATTACACAGTGAATACAGGAAGAGCAGATGGGTACAATACAAAAATTGCATTGTGGAATGCGTCAATTGCAAAAGGCTTTTTAAAGAATAAGCGGGGAGAACTTAAGTTTACGGTATTTGACCTGCTTAATCAAAACCAGGGAACCAGCCGTAATGTGAACCAGAATTATATTGAAGACACCCGCTATAATGTGTTACAACGTTATTTTCTACTTACTTTCTCATTCAGGCTGAATAAGGCAGCAGGTAGTGATGGTATTAGGATAGTTACAAGGTCAGTAGGGGGGTAAGTACGTTTCGGGTTGCAGGTTAAGTGTTGCGTGTTACTAGCAATTATTCCAGATTTTGTATTGGAGCATCCAATAGGACTTATTCGTATTCCCGTCTTATTTGTGTCTTACTTCCCCTTAGGTTTCTTCGGTTACAATCGAAGCGGCTTCGGTTATAACCGAAGAAACCTACAAGAACCTTCGGTTGTAACCGAAGAAATACAGACGCAAACAAAATGCAAATAAAACGGAAATACAATTAAACTGATGACTGATTGTAAAAAATTAACAGGCAATTCCTAAAGCTTTCAAAACAATTAACTTCTAAAATAAGCTTTGACCAACAAACGATTAGCAACCAGTAAACTTGCAAATTTGTTTCTGAAACTTAAAAATCAGTGTGACCCACTTAAATAATCAACCCATAATACGCAACCTGTAAACCGTAACAAAAATATAAACTGCACTTTTGAGATAAATCAAATAGTTGATTATTACCCACTACTGATCCCTCCTGATAGTAGTACTAAAGCCCCCACCAGACATCATATCCGTCATCATTTTGTTGAAATCCTGGCGACTGATGATTTTTCCTTTCTTAGGCTCTTTTAGTTCTTTAGGATCTACCGTTTTTTTAATTTCAAGAGCAGTAAATAAGGTTGTACCATTATCTACATTTATTTGAAGAATAACACCCGGTAATAAACCATAAGACTCAGGCCCGGCAGGGCTAATAATGTTATCGGCATACCATGCTACCACTTCAACTTCTTTGGTTTTAGGCTTATCTAAGGAACTGGTGTCTTTTGTGGAACTGCCATTTGTTGTTGACATTCGGATGATACCTATGGGTTGAGAAATTTTTCGGGTTGCTTTATGGCAAGTATATCCCAGAATTGTTTTTGTTTCCTCACTTAATTTCCAGGGCTGCTGTTTGATGGTATCTGTTATCAGGAAATTTTTACCACCCATTTCGCTTACCTGGATGCTTTTTTCCTGTGCAAAATTTTTATAAAGATCGCCTCCATCTCCACCCATCCTGACTACCATTCGTGCACCTCCACCACTACCTGCAAATGGGTCTGGGGCTTCATCCTCTGGTATTAACCTGAATACAGAAACACTGTCGCTGAATAATAACAAATGTTGGCTGGTTCGAAATTCTGGCATCATGGCCATCATTTGTTCATCTTGAATTTTGAGGGTTTTACGCATATTTACTTTCCGTTCATATGTAATCGTTCCGGCTTTTTGTTGGGCATTTATTGCAAAGCATGTGCTTAGAGATAGCAATACAATGATTATTTTTTTCATGTAGGTATTTTTAGTAGAGATCAAAACTATACTTACCCATTGTTAAGTAATCTTGCTCAAAGGTTAAATTAGGTTAATAACTGGAAAACCGGCTGAAAAGGGGGTTTATATTTGTGTTTGAATCCAGGAATATGAACCGAATACAGCTTTCAAGGGTATTGATGGCAGCAACTATTTTGTTGTTGGCTGTATTTGAAGGATACTGGCTGAATAAATTGTATCAGGATGAATACAAGAACCTGAAAAAAGAAATAGACATTAGCTTCCGTGATGCTATTTATAAATTGCAACAACAAAGATTTGAAACAGATACGACCTTGGTAACTAGATTTGGGGCTATTGAATCAGATAGACTAGTTAAAAAAGATACAAAAAATAATGCAGATAAATCAGGTAAGCGGCAATCATTTTATTATTCTTCTTCAACACCATCGGTAGGCTTAGCAAAAATTGACCCGGCTACTATTGAGTCAATAAAGTTGGATTCTCAGGACATAAGTGCAACAAGACCTAATGAATTGCCCCGTATTGAAGGCCCGATAGTAGTTAAGACATACAAGAAAAATTCAGGGAAAGACAGCTTAGCTAAAGCAACCATTTATTATTATACTACCGGAGTGCCCGCAAGAACAATTCAACAGTTTAAGAAGGCGATGATTGATTCAGTGAAAATTGGTAAGGCAAACCCATCTTCGAATACGATGATGGTGATGCCTTCGCCACCACCAGGTTTGTTGGAAGTGATTCTCAAAAGAAATGCTGGAATGCAGGATTCAAGCACATTTAGTATTAAACTTGACTCCGGTCTTTTATCAGAAGCGTATTCAAAAGACCTGATAGCGCATCTTAAAAATATCCGAATTGCTCCAAAAGACAGTTTGCCATTCGCTGTTATAGGTAAAGACCCAATAAAAATATCAGATATACGGCTTATATCAGCTGTAAGACCTACTCAGGTAGTTAGTAAAAAACGGGCAGATCTTTCCCTAAAAGAGAATGCGGCAAGCAGTAAAACCAGCAGACCTGGCTCTGTTTCCATCAGCTTCAGAGAAGATATGGTTGGGAAAAATCAATCTCCCATGATTCAGTTCCTGAAAACGAATAAAACACTAAATGATTCCATCCCACTAAATCAGATTGACTCTGCTTATAGGGAAACTTTGGGAAAAAATTATCAGAAACTGCCCTATGCTATTCTTTATAAGAAATACCCGCAACAAACTGTCAGGAAAGCAGACTTTGAACCAGATAGTTCAGATCAGGTAATTACCTCAAAAGTATTTGTAGGCTATAATACGCCCTATTCTTACCAGGCTTCATTTTTCAATACCAATTCATTTATTTTGGGAAAGATGAATATGCAGATAGGAGGGTCTGTCCTTCTGCTTCTGTTTGTTTTAGTTTCTTTTATTACGCTTTATAGAAGTTTACTGGCACAAAGAAGACTGACAATAATAAAAAACGATTTTATCAGCAATATAACACACGAGTTAAAAACACCGATTGCTACAGTAAATGTAGCAATCGAGGCACTTCGCGATTTTGGAGGTCTTCAAAACCCTGCACGAACAAAAGAATACCTGGATATTTCTGTTGCTGAACTCCAGCGTTTGGGAATGCTGGTTGATAAAGTTTTGAAATTTTCTCTTTTTGAAAACAAAGAGATAGCCCTGCAGAAAGAATCATTTGATCTTTTGTTTTTGATTAAAGATGTAATGGATTCCATGAAACTTCAGTTTGAAAAGCAGCATGCATTTACTGAATTAGAATCTAGCGGCGATAATTTTATGATCGATGCAGATAAATTGCATATTACCAGTGTAATCTATAATCTGCTGGACAATGCTTTAAAATATAGCAAAGAAGATCCTCATATTAAAGTAATTCTAATCAGGCATACCGAATATTTTGAATTGCGTATCTCCGATAATGGAGTAGGTATACCAGACGCTTATCGTACTAAAATATTTGAACAATTTTTTCGCGTACCCAATGGCGACAGGCATAATATCAAAGGCTATGGCCTGGGTTTAAGCTATGTAAATCATATTGTACAAAAGCATATGGGTTTTGTTGAAATAGAAACTGAGTTAGGTAAAGGCAGTACATTTATTGTAAAAATAGCAATAGCAGATATGCCTGTTGTTCATTTTGATAAAGGTCGGAAAATTTTTAAACTAACGTTTAAAGCAAAAAATAATGGCCATTAAAGTATTATATGCAGAAGACGAATTGTTTTTAGGAAAGATCGTGAAAGAAACCCTGGAAACAAGAGGCTTTGAAGTAGTCATGGAAAACGACGGAAGAGATGTGGTACGTACATTTGAAGACGAACTCCCCGATATCTGTGTTTTGGATATTATGCTACCCAATAAAAGCGGATTTGACATTGCTGAAGATATCCGTAAGCTAAATGCAGATGTACCGATTATTTTTTTGTCGGCTAAAACCCAAACTGAAGATGTAATACAGGGTTTTAGATCAGGGGCAAATGATTATATGCGGAAACCTTTTAGTATGGAAGAATTGATTGTGAGAATTGAAAATGTATTAAGGGTTAAAAAAGAAGAGACGCTTGTAATATCCGGCGATTCAATTGCCATGGGGAAATACCAGTTTCATACAAATAAACAAATACTGGAAACAGGAACGGAGTTGCGGAAACTCTCCTACCGGGAAACAGAGTTATTAAAGTACCTTTTCCACCATCGCCAAAAAGTTATTGACCGACGGAATCTGCTCAATCATATATGGGGAAATGACTCCTTTTTTAACAGCCGAAATTTAGACGTGTATATCACTAAAATCCGGGGGTATCTCAAAGAAGACCCATCACTGGAAATCATTACCATTAAAGGTGTTGGGTATAGATTTATTGTGGAATAATGCCTTTCATTTTTGTCTCCTGGCATAAAATAATTTTCTTTTTGGCAGAACTGTTTTGAGTTCTGCCTTTGCAGTAGTATCTTTTCTATAAATTAAATGTTATGGTATACGACTCTTTTGTTACAACTACTTTCGAAATAAAAGGATACCGGATCAAGAATCAATTAGGTATTGTACGAGGTATTACTGTTCGATCCAGAAGCCTGTTAGGGAATATTGGCGGAGGATTGCAAAGCCTGTTTGGTGGAAATATTACCATTTATACAGAGTTGTGTGAAAAGGCAAGACAGGATGCTTACCGTGAAATGCTTTTACATGCCGATAGTATTGGAGCCAATGCTATTATAGGCGTGCGCTACGATGCAAATGATGTTATGCAGGGAATTACCGAGGTACTATGTTACGGCACAGCAGTTACCATTGAAAAGGAATAGATCAGGTTGCCTGATCAAACATTTTTAAGTGTAGTATTTGCTCAAAACTTACTATGGGTTCCCTACCTTTGCCTCCGAAAACGAATGTAATATGAATGAAAAATTTATATCCCGTATCGGCAAAGAATTAGCGGAAATTGAAACAGCTGGGTTATTAAAAAAAGAAAGAATCATTACCAGCGAACAGGGCCCTGAAATCACCGTAAATGGGAAAAAAGTATTGAATTTTTGTGCCAATAATTACCTTGGCCTCTCCTCACACCCAAAAGTAATTGAAGCTGCTCATAAAGCCATCGATACCCATGGTTATGGAATGAGTAGTGTTCGCTTTATCTGCGGCACACAGGATATTCATAAGGAATTGGAAAAAAAGATAGCTGAATTCCTCGGAACAGAAGATACTATATTATATGCAGCCGCATTCGATGCCAATGGAGGTGTATTTGAACCATTGTTAAATGAAGAAGATGCCATTATCAGCGATGCATTAAATCATGCTTCTATTATTGATGGAGTTCGTTTGTGTAAGGCGCAACGTTATCGGTATGAACATAACAATATGCAGGACCTGGAAGCAAAACTCAAAGAAAGTTCAGCGTGTCGTAGCCGTATTATTGTAACCGATGGCTCATTTAGTATGGATGGCACCATTGCCCAACTGGATAAAATATGTGACCTGGCAGATAAATATGATGCAATTGTGATGATTGATGAATGCCATTCTTCCGGCTTCCTGGGCAAAACCGGACGGGGTACACATGAATATAGAGGTGTAATGGGCAGAATTGATATTATTACCGGAACATTAGGCAAAGCATTAGGAGGTGCCAGCGGTGGATTTACTTCTGGTAGAAATGAGATTATCGAAATGCTTCGTCAAAGGAGCAGACCTTATTTATTTTCCAATACAGTGGCACCCAGTATTGTAGGCGCATCTATTGCCGTACTGGAAATGCTTACAGAAACGACTGAATTGCGGGACAGGCTTGAATTCAATACAAAATACTTCCGGGATAAAATGACAGCAGCCGGTTTTGATATTAAACCTGGCGACCATCCCATTGTTCCTATTATGCTGTATGATGCGGTTTTGGCCCAAAATTTTGCCTCAAAATTATTAGATGAAAATGTATATGTAATCGGCTTTTTCTTTCCTGTGGTTGCAAAAGGGCAGGCGAGAATTCGGGTTCAGTTAAGTGCGGCACATGAGAAAGATCACCTGGATAAAGCGATTGCTGCATTTACCAAGATTGGTAAAGAATTGGGCGTATTGAAAAACGCCTGATTTTTTAAGCGGATTAAATTATAAAATCACTTCATGAAAATAGATAGCCTAACTAGATTATTCCTATTCCTAATTACCTGTTCAATGGTAATCATGGCTTGTTCGCCAAACAATGTAACTGTAGATAATAGCCTGAAAAAATATTTTGATGAGTATAAAGTAAAAGGAAGTTTTGGTTTATATGATAATGGTACCGGACAATTCACTATTTACAATCTTTCACGATTTAAAGATTCTGCTTATTTGCCTGCATCTACATTTAAAATTGTAAATGCCCTGGTGGGCCTGGAAACCGGTAAACTAACCAATGAGAAAATGGAAGTTGCCTGGGATGGCATAATACGCAAATATCCTAATGGCGATACTGCAACTGCCTGGAATAAAAACCTTACTGCCGCAGAGGCATTTAAAGCATCAGCCATGCCCTATTTCCAGGAACTCGCCAGAAGAATTGGAAAAGAAACCATGCAACACTGGCTGGATAGTATTAAATATGGGTCTCGTATTATCAAAACCAGGATAGATACATTCTGGCTCGACAATTCTTTACAAATCAGTGCTGATGAAGAAATGGGTCTTGTGAAAAAATTATATTTTAACCAATTGCCTTTCCAGAAAAGATCACAAGATATTGTCAAAAAAATGATGTTGCAGGAAGACAATGCCAATTATAAACTGAGTTATAAAACGGGCTGGGGATTTTTAGAAAATGGGCATGCACTGGGTTGGGTAGTTGGATGGATTGAGGAGAACAGGCATCCCTATTTTTTTGTTTTGAATGTGGAAGCAGATCATAACACCGATTTATCAACCAGTCGATTGGATCTGTTAAAAGAGATTTTGAAACAAGAAGATTTCTTCCTGGGAAAAAGATAATATGAAGGTATTTTAATAAGGTAGTCCGCTTTTGGCGGACTTTCTTTTTACAACCTTTTTAGAGGATATCTGTTAATTTTACAGAACATTGATAATTTATGGAATTGTATTGTAATTCTCTCACACAGTATAGCCGTTTACAAACACGTGAAGTAAAGATCGGGGATCTGTTATTAGGGAACCTTAACCCTATACGACTGCAAACCATGACCACAACGGATACAATGGATACCATTGCTACGGTTGAACAAACCATACGTTGTATTGAAGCCGGCGCTGAATTGGTAAGGATTACTGCGCCAAGTAAGAAAGAGGCCGAGAATTTACTGAATATCAAAAATGAATTACGCAAAAGAGGGTATACAACGCCCCTGGTTGCAGATATACATTTTACACCCAATGCTGCTGAAATAGCTGCACGAATTGTTGAGAAGGTAAGGGTTAACCCAGGCAATTATGTTGATAAGAAAAAATTTGAACAGATCGATTATACCGATGCGGAATATATAGAAGAGATTGAACGGATACGGGAACGATTTACACCACTGATAACCATTTGTAAAGAATATGGAACTGCCATGCGCATCGGCACCAACCATGGATCACTGAGCGATAGAATCATGAGCAGGTATGGCGATACACCCAATGGGATGGTAGAAAGTGCTATGGAGTTTTTGCGTATTGCCAGAGCGGAGAATTACCAGAATATCCTCTTAAGCATGAAAGCCAGTAACCCACAGGTAATGGTTCAGGCTTACCGGCTATTGATACAACAAATGGATACAGAGTTTGGCGAATTATATCCTTTGCATTTGGGTGTTACCGAAGCCGGTGATGGGGAAGATGGTCGAATTAAAAGTGCCGCAGGTATTGGAACACTTTTGGAAGATGGTATTGGTGATACGATACGGGTTAGTTTAACGGAAGACCCTGAATTTGAAATACCTGTTTGTAAAGACCTCGTAAAAAGATATACCGGTAACGGAACTATACAGGAAAATGGAAACATCCCCGGTATCAGTAAAATTCCTTACAGCCCTTTTGTCTATCAAAGAAGAGAAACTTTTTCAGTAGATAATATCGGAGGCAGACAAGTGCCGGTGGTGGTAGCTGATCTGAGTAAATTGACAGCAATTACTCCTAAACAATTGGAAAGCATTGGATATGTGTATGATGAACTTACCGATAAATGGAATATCAGTGATGCGGCTGCTGATTATATTTTTACCGGTCACCAACTACTTGATTTTTCATTGCCTGGTACACTCAAAGTGATCGTATATCCTGCCGCATGGGCTCTGGCAACTGATAAGGGAAAATATTTTCCTCTTTTTGATGCATCAGGATATACTGAAGCCTCTTTGAAAAGCGAACTAATCAATTTTGTAATGATGGATTGTTTTAGTGACCAAACTTCTATCAATGACTACACTAATCTTGATGAGTTGGGAAAAGACCAGACTGTAGTACTTTGTCTTTCCAGTGAAATAAAACATGCCATGTCGGCTGTGCGGAGAATGTTTATGGAACTGGAAAACAGACAGATTAAAAGCCCTGCAATTTTACTTACAGATAGTAACTGGCAAACGATTGATGAACACCTGATTCATTATTCTACAGAATGCGGAGCCTTATTTTTGGATGGATTTGGAGATGGGGTTTGTCTGGGTATGACAAATGAAAGTTATGCTTTACAATCTGCGGGTAAAACACAGGACACCAGCGGCAGAAATTATTCAAGCAATACAACCATTGAACAATTTATCAATGCAACTGCATTTGGCATTCTCCAGGCAACCCGAACCCGTATATCTAAAACAGAATATATCAGCTGCCCTAGCTGTGGAAGAACTTTGTTTGATTTGCAGGAAACCACTGCTAAAATCAGAAGTGTGACCAACCATTTGAAAGGTCTGAAAATTGCCATTATGGGCTGCATAGTAAATGGTCCGGGTGAAATGGCTGATGCTGATTTCGGTTATGTTGGAAGTGGCGTTGGAAAGATTACCTTATATAAAGGAAAGGAGATCATGAAAAGAAATATAGACAGTGATATTGCAGTTGATGAACTGATCAATTTATTAAAAGAAAGTGAAGCCTGGATTGAGCCGGCTTAAATGAGCGTATACTTCGATAATTAAATCCTCCTTTGGGGTTACCATTATGCAAACAGATATTTTAGTGATTGGCTCGGGCATTGCAGGGTTAACCTATGCTTTAAAAACAGCTTCGTATTTCCCCGATAAAAAAGTGATGGTCATCACAAAAACGCAGGCAGATGAAACAAATACCAAATATGCCCAGGGGGGTATTGCCGGTGTATGGGATGAAGAGAAAGATAGTTATACCAAACATATAGATGACACATTGATTGCGGGGGATGGTTTGTGTAATGAGCATATTGTAGAGATAGTTGTGAAAGAAGGCCCGGAAAGAATCAAAGAAATTATTGGCTATGGTGCTGAATTTGATAAAGATGAAAAAGGAGACTATAGTTTAGGAAAAGAAGGCGGACATAGCGAAAACAGGATTCTGCATCATAAAGATGTAACAGGAAAGGAAATGGAGAGAGCACTCTTAGAGCAACTTAAACTAGTGCCAAATATCGAGCTGGTTAATCATTGTTTTGTCGTAGACATCATTACACAGCATCACCTTGGTTTTTTGGTAACAAAATCTACCCTGGATATTACCTGTTATGGGGTATATGTTTTGAACCTGCATACAAATCATATTGAGAAAATACTTGCCAAAATTACCTTGTTGGCTACAGGTGGTTGCGGGCAGGCATATCGAACTACTACCAACCCGCAAATAGCCACAGGCGATGGGATAGCCATGGTGTATAGAGCCAAGGGAAAGATAGAAAATATGGAGTTTATCCAGTTCCACCCAACGGCATTATATGAGCCGGGTATTTCTCCTTCTTTTTTGATTACTGAAGCGGTTAGGGGAGATGGAGGCATATTGCGGAATAAAGCGTGCGAAGCTTTCATGGAAAAATATGATGCCAGAAAAGACCTCGCTCCACGCGATATTGTAGCGCGGGCCATCGATAATGAAATGAAACGAAGCGGAACAGAACAGGTATACCTGGATTGTACGCATATGGATAAAGAAAAGTTCATTCATCATTTCCCCAATATTTATGAGAAATGTTTAAGTATAGGGATAGATGTGATGAAACAAATGATACCTGTAGCACCTGCGGCACATTATAGTTGTGGCGGAATAAAAACAGATGAATGGGGACGAACCTCTATTCAACACCTGTATGCCTGCGGTGAATGTGCGAGCACCGGATTGCATGGCGCCAACCGCCTGGCCAGTAACAGTCTTTTAGAAGCAATGGTATTTGGACATCGTTGTTTTCTGGATAGTATTCAACAACTGGATGCTATCACTTTAGAGAACCGGATTCCTGATTGGAACGCTACCGGCACATCAGAGCCCAGCGAGATGATTCTTATTACCCAAAGCAAAAAGGAATTACAGCAAATCATGAGTGATTATGTAGGGATTGTACGAACAGATGTTCGTCTTGAACGTGCTATGAAAAGGCTTGATCTGCTTTTTGCTGAAACAGAAACCCTGTACCGGTCTACCAAAATGTCTCCGCAATTATGCGAGCTTCGTAATATTATTTCGGTTGGCTACCTGATTGTAAAAGGGGCGCAGTTCAGGAAAGAAAGCAGGGGATTACATTTTAATACCGACCATAAGAACAGGAGTGAATTACTCCAAAATATTATTTTGTAAAAACCTTTGCGTAAAGGGTTCAATTCACCTCCGATTACACTGTATCTTTATACCAAATAGTTATCCCAGATGTACTATATACTTTACCCGGTTTTTTATCTTTTATCATTGCTTCCCTGGAGGGTAATGTATTTTTTGAGTGATGCTATTGCGGGATTGATCTATCATGTATTGGGTTATAGGAAAGAAGTGGTGATGCAAAACCTGCTGATTGCGTTTCCGGAAAAAACAGAAAAAGAAAGGATACAAATTGCCAAAGCCTTTTACCTGAATTTTACAGATACATTTATTGAAACGATCAAATTATTATCCATCAGCGAAAAAGGATTGCGGAAGCGCTTTTCATCCAATATTGAAGTAGTAGATGCCTTTTATGATCAGGGAGTAGATGTTCAGTTAGAAGCAGGTCATTTTTTTAACTGGGAATTTATTAACCTGGGAGTATCAAAGTATGGAAAATTCCCTTTTGTAGGAGTATATATGCCGGTTTCCAATAAAGCGGTAAATCGAATTATGATGCAATTGAGAAGTCGGTATGGAACAATCCTTATCCCTGCAACAGATTTCAGGAATAAATTTCGGGAATATGCTAAGGATAGGTATTCATTAGGATTGGCTGCAGACCAAAATCCGGGTAACCCGGCGAATGCGCATTGGGTTTATTTTTTTAATCGGTTAACTCCATTTGTAACCGGTCCGGAAAAAGGTGCCAAGCTCAATAATATTCCAGTGATCTTCGCAAATTTTTATAAAAAGAAAAGAGGATATTATCATATCCAGTTTGAAGTGATTACCACAGAACCCAGAACATTTGAAGAAGGTAAATTAACTCAGGTGTTTGCTTCTTATGTTGAGAAAGCGATCAAACAGATCCCTGATAATTATTTATGGAGTCACAAAAGATGGAAATGGGAGTTTGACGAAGAAAAATATGGTGATCGGGTTATAAAATAAAAAGAGGCAGCATTATATGCTGCCTCTTTTATAGCGTTATCTGTTAGTTTAATACTTCTGCTTCTTTTTCAATTGTAAACTTTTCAGGCAGTTCCTTTATTTTACTCCATCCGCCAATCACGTTGCGGATATTATGAAATCCTTCTCTTTTTATTAGGGAGGAAGCAATTACACTTCGGTAACCGCCGGCACAATGCACATAAATATTTTGTGTTTCATCAAAATTCGCCATGCTTCCCGGGTCAGTCAATGTATCAAGCGGAATATTGACTGCATCTTTTAAATGACCATCTGCATATTCAGGCTGTTTTCTCACATCTACCACCAGTATTTTCGGATCAAAGGGGAGATCCATTGCCAGCTCATCAGCTTCTATATCAATAATCATATCAGGTGTTTCACCCGCCGCCACCCATGCAGGAAAACTGCCGGCCAGGTAGCCATCAATTTTATCAAAACCCACACGGGCTAATCTTACAATCGTTTCTTTTTCTTTGCCGGGTTCCGTTACCAGTACTATGTGTTTGGTAAAGGGTAACAGGCTGCCAGCCCATTCAGCAAAACGGCCATCTAATCCGATACTGATAGAACCCGGAACAAACCCCTCCGTAAATACAGAGGAAAAACGGGTATCCAGAATGATGACATCTTCCTGTTCAATCTTTTCTTTGAAAGCAGACACTGATAATGGCATTAGTCCTTTTTCGAGTAAAGCATCCAGGCTTTCATACCCGTCTTTATTCATTTTTGCATTAATGGGAAAATAACTCGGAGGTGTTGCCAATCCTTCTGTAACATCTTTAATAAAAGCTTCTTTTGAAGGACTTAATAATGCATAATTGGATCTTTTTTGTTCTCCGATGGTGCTAAATGTTTCACTACCCAGATTCTTTCCGCAGCTACTGCCGGCACCATGTGCCGGATATAATATCACGTTATCTTCGAGAGGGATGATTTTTTTTTGAAGACTGTCATACATCATACCAGCGAGATCCTGCATTGTAATCTCGTTTTCTTTCTGAGCGAGATCAGGTCTGCCTACATCGCCTACAAAAAGTGTATCCCCGGTAAAAACTGCATGATTTTTTCCATTTTCATCTTTCACAAGAAAACAACTGCTTTCAAGGGTATGCCCGGGTGTATGTAATACTTCTACCTGTATTTTGCCCAAGGGAAAAAGTTCTCCGTCTTTAGCAACATGTACGGCGAAATTAGCAACGGTAGCTGGTCCATAAACAATCGTGGCACCTGTTGCAGCAGCAAGGTCAAGATGACCGCTTACAAAATCAGCATGGAAATGTGTTTCAAAAATATATTTGATTTTTGCGTTGCGTTTCTGCGCAAGCAACAGGTATTCCTCTATATCTCGCAATGGATCTATAATGGCAGCTTCGCCATCACTTTCAATATAGTATGCTGCTTCGCTAATGCAGCCTGTATATAGTTGCTGTATAAACATAATAATCCGATTTAAGATAAGCATGAAAGCATGACTGTATCTGATTCAATGAAGAAAGAAACAGTGCAAAATTACGAAAACCTGCTATCTTAACCTACTAAGGTCTCTACAAACTGAACCACTTCTGCCAGTCGGTTATAGTTCACAGAATAGTAGATGAATTTACCATCACGGGAAGTGCTTACAATGCCTGCGCGACGTAAAATGGCAAGGTGTTGTGAGGCAACTGACTGTTCAAGTCTCAGCTTTACATAGATTTCTGTAACAGTCATTTTTTGGAATTCATCCAGCAGTTTGATGATCTGCTGTCTCAGCTTGTGATTAATAGACCGTAAAATCAGTGAAGCCTTTTTGGTATGGATAAAATCAACCTTAATCTGGGCTTTGCCATTGAGTAGTACAACGGCTTGTAATGATTGGCTCATGACAATAATAATTAAATTGGGGGGGTTAAACTTTAGACTTACTTATAAAGTTAAATAAAATGTTTGGGGATTCATAGTATAAAATTTATGAATGTTTTTAGGACTTCTGCTTCGCAAGGTCAAAAAACTCTTTTACATACAGCGGTTCACAATAGGCAATATCGGCGAAACTGCCTGATTGATAGGCAATTAGAGCTGAAGAAACCATATGAGAAGCATTATGTTGTATATCTAACCAGGTAATGAGAGGAGATGTAATAACTGACCTAAGTTTAGGATAACCACTTCCGCTTAGAACCAGGGGCTGTAGGGGGTATAATGAAAGAAATTTATCCGGGTCAATAATCAAAGCATGCGGGGGCCTGATTTCCTCTAGCAATACGGAATACAGCCCTGTAAATACCTCCATTCTTCTGGCATCAATCATTGGGCAAAACAAGGTTTCTGGCGATAGGGTAAGTTGGGTTTGCCTGCACTGTTCCTGAGCAGCCGTTGCCATCACCCGTAAAGTATTCATTGTTATCAGGGGTTTATCAAGGGCATAACAGATTCCTTTGGCAGAAGCCAACCCAACCCGCAACCCGGTATAGCTTCCCGGACCGATAGTTACACTAACCGCATCAATATCGGGTAATGAATAATCATGTTCTTTCAAAAGCTTTACAATAGCGGATTGAACAAATGAAGCATGATTTTTTTGCTCAGCACTTTCTGCCAATGCGACCAGATTATTATCCTTACTTAAGCAAATACTGGCGTGTTCCGTAGCGGTATCTATATGAAGAATTAAGGGCATTCTAGTGGCTATTATTTAGACAGTTTTCAATTCAATTTCCTTTTCCATCTCTTTGGCGATTTCATACCTGGAGTCATTCTCCCCTAATTTTTGCAATAATGCATATACATTTTCTAAACCTATTTTTTGACTCCATTCGAAAGGACCATAGGGATAATTGGTTCCATACCTCATAGCTATGTCTATGGATTCTTTACTGCTGATCTTTTCGCCTAAAGCAAAATAAGCTTCATTGATGATAGATGCGATTACCCTGGGAGCAATCATACCCGGTATATCAGGAACCAATTGGTATTCCCATCCCAGATTCCGCAAAACAGTAATGGCATGGCTAAAGACTTCCGACTCTTTTGGAACAAGCTCCCATACCTCATTCTGCAGAAATCCGTTCCAGGCGTTGATACGGATATAATTGGCAGGTAATTCTGCATTGATACTGATTACCGCATTAACAAAGACCGGCTTTTCAGTCCAACCGGCAAAAATGGGCTTAGTATCCTTATCAAAAACCAGGTCAAAAATGGCATCTGCCTCCGAAAAATCATCGGTTATTGAAACGCCTTCCCGTATGCCCTTAGCCATAAGTGCGGTATGTTGTGCTGCATCTGACCGGATAGCTATCTTCATGAGAATGGCGTTGAACCGCAAATTTAGGTTGGCAGGTTGATAGAAAAACAGCAATTTGCTGCTCATTAAATAATTGATATGTCAAAACAAGTGATTAAAACAGATAAGGCACCCGCTCCGATAGGTCCCTACAACCAGGCAATAAAGGCAAATGGGATGGTATTTATCAGCGGACAAGTGGCCCTTATTCCTGCAACCGGCGAATTGGAACTTAGCAGTATTGAAGCCGAGACACACCAGGTAATGAAAAATATTTCTGCGGTACTGGATGAAGCACATATCACTTTTCAACATATCGTAAAAACAACCATTTTTCTGAGTGATATGGGATTGTTTTCCAAAGTGAATGAGGTTTACGGCGCTTATTTTACAGGCGACCATCCGGCTCGCGAAACCGTTGCGGTAAAAGGATTACCCAGGGGTGTGAATGTTGAGATTAGTGTAACAGCAGTTGTTGATTTATAGCACTGTAACAGCATAACTGGTTTGAAATACCTGACTCTCACCCGGAGAGAGTATTGACAAGCCTATGCCATTATTAAAATTATCAGGAGCCCCACTCAGGTTTTCTATAGCTATCGATTTTCTATGAGGCGGGGTATATACCTGTAATACCGGATAACCGGCATCAGGCTCAATCAATATTTTTAAAAAAGGACTGGATAAAATACATTGATTTTTTTCAGCAGGGTATTCCCATTCAAAACCATTATCCAGTTGAATGCCGGCTAATAAAGACCCATTTATAAATCGGGTATCTTCTATTTTTTCTCCTGTTGGAATTAAACCCGCATCATATACCAATTGTTTGCTTTTAGAGAACTGGAGTGTCCATTCATCCACACTGCCGCCCAGACTGAAATAAGGGTGCCATCCATCTGCCATGGGGATAGGAACACTGTTTTGATTCAGTATCGCAGTAGAAACGGTTAATCGATTTCCTTCTTCAAGTTTCCAGGTAACACTTGTTTCAAAGCTAAACGGATAACCGGGGTCTTCTCCTTTGTATTCATAAATAAGGGTAACACTTGCATAGGAAATGAATTCCTCCCGGCGGGCCACCCGATAAATACCATCGTATATCAATCCATGTATGGCATGTTCTGCTAAAAAATGTTTCTGAACCTGGTAAGGAGTATCCGTAAAACGATAAGATCCATTATTCAGCCTGCAGACAAAGGGGCAAAGCTTGGCGCTTTTAAAACCATTGGTGATATTTTTTTTGGCATCTGAGATACTTTCAAAACCATCTATTAGATTTTGCAGCCCCTGCTTTGCAGGAATCCGGAAAGCATTTAATAGTGCACCAAATGAATAAATTTCTGCTTCTGCACCCGTTACACTGTCTTTTAGAATAATAACCGGGTGTTCTGCGGTTTCGTTCAGAATGGTGATAAATGCCATAAATGCTATTTAGACTGAAATTTAATTGTTTTTGGGGCATAATAAACCCTTTAAAAAACTAACAGTTGTTAACCTTCGGGTGAAAGATGTAAATTTGTTCTTCTGATTAAACCAAAAGAATGTCTTACCAACCCAAACATAAAATTAGAATTGTAACAGCCGCCAGTTTATTTGATGGACATGATGCAGCCATCAATATTATGCGCCGGATACTGCAGGCAAACGGGGCTGAAATCATACACCTGGGGCATAACAGAAGTGTACTGGAGATTGTTGAATGTGCGATTGAAGAAGATACACAGGGTATTGCCATTACCAGTTACCAGGGAGGCCATGTTGAATTTTTTAAATACATGAAGGACTTGCTGGAGCAAAATGGTTGCGGACATATCAAAATTTTTGGCGGTGGCGGGGGAACAATTTTGCCGGAAGAAATCAGGGAACTGCATTTATATGGCATCACACGTATATACAGTCCGGATGATGGCCGTAAAATGGGTTTGGAAGGAATGATTGAAGATGTAATCAAGCAATGCGATTTCCCTTTGAATGGAAATGGTACTTATAAACATCCGATGACATTGGGGGAAGTAAAAGATGTTCGAAAAATAGCCAGGCTAATTACTAATGCAGAAAATGGTGGCGGTATTCCGGATGATGCGAAAGTTTCATTACCCATTACTATTCCGGTGCTGGGTATCACAGGAACAGGAGGAGCAGGAAAAAGTTCAGTTACGGATGAACTGGTGAGAAGGTATTTGCAGATGTTTTCAGATAAAACCATTGCAGTAATATCTGTAGATCCATCCAAAAAGAAAACAGGTGGCGCTTTATTGGGCGACAGGATACGCATGAATGCCATATCACATGGTCGTGCCTATATGCGCAGTCTGGCTACACGTGATGATAACACTGCATTAAGCGCCCATGTGCAGGAAGCGATTGATATATGCAAATCTGCCGGCTTTGATTGTATTATTTTAGAATCGGCAGGAGTTGGACAAAGTGATGCATCTATACTTGATTATTGCGATATAAGTTTATATGTAATGACTCCCGAATATGGAGCAGCTTCTCAGTTAGAGAAGATTAATATGCTGGATTATGCGGATGTAATTTGTATCAATAAATTTGATAAAGCTGGCGCGCTTGATGCATTACATGATGTTCGAAAACAATATAAACGAAACCATAATCTCTGGACAGTCAAAGATGAAGACCTTCCCGTTGTAGGCACGATTGCTGCACAGTTTAATGATGCGGGCATTAATGATTTATTTGAAAAGCTGATTAAAGCAATTGAGAAAAAAACAGGTGTAGTATTCAGCCATATTTCCCTGGAAGGGGCTAACAGAGGAAAAGGTGAATCCACCACTACCAAATCTCAGATAATACCACCCAAAAGAGTTCGTTACCTGTCTGAAATTGCTGAGAATAACCGAGGGTATGATACATGGGTTGAAGAACAGGTAGCTATCGCTTCAAAATTATACCAGATTAAGGGCGCCATTCATCTATTTGAAACAGACGATTCCATTCAGCAAACAGAGAAAAAAGATATTTCTGCCTGGCTGCATATGCAGCATCATTTTGAAAAATTGCTTCATCCTGATTGTAAAGAGTTATTGAACAACTGGCCGAAAATTTTTGCCAAATACCAGGCTGATTTTTTTGAGTACCAGGTTAGGGATAAAGTAATCAAACAGGCATTGACTGTTACTTCTCTTAGCGGCAGCAGAATTCCAAAAGTTGTTTTACCAAAATATAAGGACTTGGGCGATATTCTCAGGTGGCAGTTACAGGAAAATCTTCCCGGGGAGTTTCCCTTTACTGCCGGCGTATTTGAATTAAAGCGTCAGGGAGAAGACCCAACCCGGATGTTTGCCGGAGAGGGCGGACCGGAAAGAACCAATAAGCGCTTTCATTATGTATCGATCGGACAACCGGCTATTCGTTTATCAACTGCATTTGATAGCGTAACCTTATATGGAGAAGACCCTGCACCCCGCCCGGATATTTATGGAAAAATTGGTAATAGCGGGGTTAGTGTAGCCACTGTAGATGATGCAAAAAAATTATATAGTGGTTTTGATCTTTGTGATGCGAAGACATCCGTAAGCATGACTATCAATGGTCCCGCACCAATACTGCTGGCTTTTTTTATGAATGCCGCAATTGACCAGTTATGCGAAAAATGGATTGAAGAAAACGGGCAATGGGAAAAGGTGAACGAATTCATAGAACGAAAATTTGCAAAAGCCCCTAAGCCAGTCTATTATAATCCGGCTTTGCCTGAGCGTTTACCCGAAGGAAATAAAGGATTGGGTTTACAATTGTTAGGATTGAGTGGTGATGAGGTATTGCCAAAAGAAATATATGATACAATTAAAGCCGAAGCACTATCACAGGTAAGAGGAACGGTTCAGGCCGATATATTAAAAGAAGACCAGGCTCAAAATACCTGTATTTTTTCAACTGAGTTTGCTTTGAAGCTGATGGGAGATGTGCAGGCATATTTTATCGATCAAAAAGTGCGTAATTTTTATAGTGTAAGCATCAGTGGTTACCATATTGCAGAAGCTGGTGCAAACCCGATAACCCAATTGGCATTTACTTTGTCAAATGGATTTACTTATGTAGAATATTATTTGAGTCGTGGAATGCATATAGATGATTTTGCGCCGAATCTTTCTTTCTTTTTCAGTAATGGGATGGATCCGGAATATAGTGTGATAGGCCGTGTGGCGAGACGCATTTGGGCAAAAGCGATAAAATATAAATACAAGGGAAATGAACGTTCTCAAAAATTGAAATACCATATCCAAACCAGTGGCCGAAGCTTGCATGCACAGGAGATAGATTTTAATGATATCCGAACAACCTTGCAGGCTTTATATGCGATATATGATAACTGTAATAGTTTGCATACAAATGCTTACGATGAGGCAATTACCACGCCCACGGAAGAAAGTGTACGCAGGGCTATGGCCATTCAGTTAATCATTAACCGGGAATTAGGTACCGCTGTTACCGAAAATTTTATACAGGGTAGTTTTGCTATTGATGAATTAACAGAATTAGTAGAAGAAGCCGTATTAGCCGAATTTGACAGGATTACAGACCGTGGCGGAGTGCTGGGCGCAATGGAAAGAATGTACCAAAGAAATAAAATACAGGAAGAAAGTCTTCATTATGAAACGATGAAGCATAGTGGTGAACTACCATTGATTGGTGTAAATACATTTCTGAATAAGAAAGGAAGCCCCACTTTATTACCTGGCGAAGTAATTCGCAGCACAACAGAAGAAAAGGAGCAGCAGATCCAGAACCTGATATCCTTTCAAAAAAGGAATGCTTCCAAAAGCAAAGAGGCATTGAACAGGTTACAGACAGCAGCCATTAATAATGAGAATCTTTTTGCAGAATTAATGGAAACAGTGAAATATTGTTCTCTTGGACAAATTACCAATGCTTTATATGCAGTAGGCGGACAATACAGAAGGAATATGTAAGAGAAGCTGTTTTTTCGGATTTTAGGAATAGGTAGTTAATGGATTTGGGATTTTTTGTAAATATGCTATATCTTGAACCCGCTTCTACTTTGTATAAAACAAAAGAAATGAAACTAAGATTTTATATATGTGTGTTGGTATCTGTATTTTGCATCGGTAATCTGCAGGCCCAGACAAAAAGATTTGATACCTCAATGAAAATTGGGAGAGCAGGATATAAAGTGTACTGCCCCAATAAAAACCTTGAGAAAAACCAGGTAACTATAGGCGCTATCGGCTTTGAAAGTACCGCACGGGATGTTTCTTTTGAAGTAAAGGGGAGGGTAATTAAAGCAGAAGTGGATGATTTGGATAATGATGGCTTTCCGGATATGGTTATTTATGTGAATTTGCCAGGAAACAAAAACAAAGTTGTGGTAATTGGCGTCGGGTCAGATGAGAATAAAGGATTCAGACCCATTATATTCCCGGATATTCTTGATAACCCAAAGATACGAACAGGTTATGCGGGGTTTGATCAATACTATCTCATGGAAGGCTATCTGATGAGAAAATTTCCGCTTTATGATATTTCAGATACAGCCAATATCAAACCCACGGGCATTATGCGGCAGGTACAGTATAAAGTAGGCCCGGATGAAAGAGGGCAATTGACATTTAAGGTTATCAGGAGTTATGATTTTAATAAGCAATAGTATAGTTGCACAGATTAACAGACGAGTAGAGCCAACAGGCTCTATTTTTTTGTCAGGGATCAGTATTATTGGTTGATTACTAAGCCGAAATATCATTTTAATATTATTTCTTATAGGCAAAGTGTTTTCAAACCTTGTGTTTGTACCTTTAAACATATTAAATCAGGTATATGAAAAAAGGATTTCTTTTTGGGCTTGGATTTTTTCTGCTTTTTATAGCTAACGCCCAAACCATTGAACAGGTTGAGTCAAAAAAAATTGTTCTTCCAAATGGATGGGGACTTACACCTGTTGGGCGCAGCTTCCCTCTGGGCGATCTTCCGCTGAATATTGCAGTGAGTAAATCCAAAAATTTATTGGCAGTTACTAATAATGGTCAGAGTGTACAAAGTATCCAGCTTATCGATCCGAAATCTGAAACAATACTGGACACAAAAGTGATTCCAAAAAGTTGGTATGGACTGCAATTTAGCAGCGACGAGAAAAAATTATATGCAGCCGGTGGTAATGATAACTGGGTTTTGGAATATGGGATCGAAAACAAAACACTGGTATTAAAAGACAGTATTATACTGGGAAAAAAATGGCCCAATAAAATCGCTCCTGCAGGGATTGCGCTGGATGATGAAAAAAAGATTTTATATGTAGTAACCAGAGATGATAAATCGCTATATATTATCGACCTCCAAACAAAAAGTACTTTACAAAAAGTTGCTCTGGGTGGAGAAGCGTATACCTGTTTATTATCGCCCGATAAAAAAGAACTTTATATCAGTTGCTGGGGTTGTGATAAATTGTATGTTTTTGATACTGAGAAAAGAAATATGGTTACCGAATTACCCGTTGGTGATAACCCTAATGAATTATGCCTGACGCAAAATGGCAAGTATCTTTTTGTTGCCAATTCTAATGATAATTCGGTTTCTATCATTAATGTAACGCAACGAAAAGTAATTGAAATCGTAAATGCAGCACTTTATCCTGATGCACCCAATGGTTCTACTACGAATGGACTGGCATTGAGCAGCGATGAAAAAACCTTATATATTGCCAATGCAGACAATAATTGTTTATCAGTATTTGATGTATCCAAACCCGGACAAAGCAAGAGCAAGGGATTTATCCCAGTTGGCTGGTATCCTACGAATGTAAAAGTGATTGGCAAAAAAATATTTGTGACGAATGGAAAAGGATTTAGTTCTATGGCTAATCCCTATGGACCTAATCCCTTTGGTAATAAACAAACAGTCCTTTACCAGGAAGGAGACCCGAATAAGCCTAAGGATGTACAATATATAGCCGGCTTGTTTAAAGGAACCATGAGCGTGATAGATGCGCCGGATATGAAACAACTGGATATTTATTCGCAGGTAGTATATCGCAATACACCTTATAATAAAGTAAAGGAGTTGCTTGCACAGGGTGAAGCAGGAAATCCGATACCCCGAAAAGTAGGTGATAAAAGTCCGATAAAATATGTGTTTTATGTGATCAAAGAAAATCGAACCTATGATCAGGTATTGGGTGATGTGAAAGAAGGAAATGGAGACCCACGTTTGGTATTATTCGGGGAAAATGTAACCCCCAATCAACATGCGCTTACCAAAGAGTTTGTTCTACTCGATAATTTTTATGTAGATGGAGAAGTGAGTGCTGATGGACATAACTGGACCATGGGTGCTTACGCAACAGATTTTCTGGAAAAAAACTGGGTAAGTAGTTATGGCGGACGGGGAGGAAGTTATGATGCAGAAGGTAACCGTGAAGTGGCCAATAATAAAGGGGGATTCATTTGGGATCATTGTAAGAAAGCAGGGGTAAGTTTCCGTACCTATGGTGAATTTGCAGATAATTATAAAGCGAATATCCCGGTATTAAAAGGGAACCTCTGCCCATATTTTACAGGATTCGATGCAAGGGTAGCAGATACCACACGTTTTTTACAATGGAAAAGAGAATTTGATTCCCTGCTTGTAATTAATGCAGTACCGAGTTTTAATAGTGTTCGTTTTGGAAACGATCATACAGAAGGATTGCGAAAAGGCAGACCCACACCGTATGCACATGTAGCCGATAATGATCTCGCAGTGGGTATGTTTGTTGAATACCTAAGCAAAAGCCCCATTTGGAAAGAAACCGTTATTTGTATACTAGAAGATGATGCACAGAATGGTGCCGATCATGTGGATGCACATAGAAGCCCTGCCTATCTTGCCGGTGGCTTTGTAAAAAGAAATTTTGTTGATCATACGCCGTATACCACTTCTTCCATGCTGCGAACCATTGAACTGATATTAGGTATTGCTCCAATGAGTCAGTATGATGCTGCTGCCATTCCCCTATGGCGTTCTTTTGCGAATACATCCGATGCAAACGGTTTCACAGCAAAAGCTGCAAAAATTGACCTGAAAGAGAAAAATACAGCGATGAATGAATGGCAACGGATGTCTGAAAAATTCAACCTTGCCAAAGAAGATGCAGTACCTGATCTGGAATTCAATCTTGTTTTATGGCATGGTATCAAAGGCGATGATATTCCATTCCCCGGTCCGAAAAGAGCCGCATTTTTTAAACCGATTAAGAAGGTGGATAATGATTAGATAGGGGCTTTTAGCTGTTGCTATTAGCTATTAGCCGTTTGGTGTAACATGAGTAAATAGTAAAACTAAATAGCCAATAGCTAAAAGCAACAACCAACCGCCCGCTTTCATCTACCTTCCCGATACGATCACTATCTTAGTAACGATCTTATCGTTTCCGGTATCATCACGTATAATAACCAGGTAAACGCCGCTGGCTGCCTTACCTCCTTTGTAATCATGGCCATCCCAGATTGCCTGTCCACCCAAAGCTCTGGTCTGGTATACCAGCCTGCCATTTAATTCTGTGATCTTAACCAATGAATTGGTAACAAGTCCACGGATAGCAATGGTTCCGTTATAGCCTGGCGGCACGGGATTGGGAAATACCAGTACATCTGTATAGGTTGTGAGTCCTTCTGTAGCGGTACTTCTAAAACTGCAGATACCACTTAGTGTAGATATAAATACTTCTCCAGAATAGGGATCAACGGCAATATGGTTTACATCATTATTTAATAATGGACTATTCTCGGCAGTAAAATGATAAATTGTATTATCTCCTGCGGGGGATATCAACCAAAGCCCGTTTTTGGTTCCAATCCATTTTCTGTTCTCACCATCTAAAGCCATGCATTGTACCATTTCACTCTTAAACAGGTATCCTGCAAACTGGTCTTGCTGCACTACGGGTAAAACCGCATCACAACCCTGGGTGCTGAATATATCAGATATGCAACGAATGATTCCAATGCCCTGATCCGTACCAACCCAGATAGATCCGTCTTTGTCTTTTAAAAGACTCAGAACTGTATTGCTGGGTAGATTTCCATTTCCGGCACCCTGCCGATAATATTTCCATTTATCATCTGAAGTGTTATCAATGCTTTGTCCGTAATTGAAGCAGAAAAGGCCATTATCTTTTGGACTCAGTATCCATAACTGATTGAGATCATCTACGACAATTTGGGCCACCGCATTTTCCAGATGAGTAAATGGGATGGTAAATGCTTTCCAGCTGCTATCTTTTTTTCTTACCAAAAGATTTTGCGGTGCGCCATAATTGCTAACCCAAAGATTATTCATCTGATCAAATGCCAAACCGCTTATCCGATAACTACCCGGATCGCCAATGGCATCCTGTATGGCGCTGTTATTTTTGCGATAGATTTTTGGTGATGAACCGTCTATAAAATTTACCAGACCCCCGCCATAGCTACCCGCCCAAAGACTTTGGTTTATCGGATCAATGGCAAGACAGATAAAATCGAATACAGAATCTAAAGCAGGTGTATTGTAATAGCCCTGGTAATTCCATAGATCATTTTGAAAATTGTAGATCCCGTTTCTATTATATTGATAATTCCAGGCATTGTTTACGCTTCCTGCCGCAGCATATACAATATGATTATTGATAATTACTTCGCCGCTGGCAGCACCGGGTGGTCCGTTCGGAATAAAGCGGTCAACAGTATTTGAAAAATTGGCTAGCCCACCAAACTGATCGGCAATCCAAACGGATCTATTGGATAAAATAGCTGATCTGGGCAAAGAAATAACACCGCTTTGAGAGAGAGTTTTCTCAATAGCCCCATTGGTGTTCAGTGTTACGACCCTTGCATTTCCTGAAACGGTTCTCTGGCAAACCATTAGTTTATTCTCTGAAGGGGTAATATTGATAATAGGCCAGGCAGTATCAGCATAAAAGAATGTCCAGGTATTTCCTTTCTGTATAAAAAGCGAGTCGTTTATTTCAGCTATCAGTGAGTTGTTGGTAAAGGAAATATTCTGTACAGCACCGTTTGATAATCCATTGCTGCCGCTTAGATTGAGCCAGTTTATAAAATTGGAAGGGTTGTTATTGTTAACAGCAATGGTTTTTAAGCCTTCATCCGTTGCAGCATAGAAAAAAAAACCATCTGAGCTGAAAGCATTGACCTTAACCTGTCCGCCACTATTACCTATTACCCAGGTATCTTTGATTTCGTACCGGGAAAGATCAGTTACAATAATACCTAAACCGGTACTCATGTATGTGAGTCCATTTTTGCAGAAAACCTGGTTGATCGTTTTGTTTCCGGTTATAGTACTTCTCAAAATATCTCCAATATTTTTCACCGATCCTTTTGTATTCAAAACATCTATATTGCTATTGGTATAAGCGATTACCAATTGCTGAGTGGCAGAATCCCATCCAATACACTGAACGCCAATATCATTGAGCATATTCACTTTGCTATATCTTTCTATTTCATTTTTCTCGTCAACTGAGAAAAGATTGGTAGCAGTAGCGCAATAGATCTTATCGCCTTTTATAACCTGTATTGTATTCTGATAATTCAGGTGCTCTCTCCATTGACCAATAGGGGGTATCTGATTTTGTGAAATGGCAGAATTGAAACAGAATAGAATGAAGATAATGGTAAGTAAATAATTCTTTTGGTAAACGCTTACCGGATGGGATATATGTGTAGAACGAAGAAGCATTGTGGAATAAATAAAAAAGGAATACATGCAGTTAAGGTATTGAAAAATTAACCTTGTTTGCCCGGAAATGGGTCAATCAGATTTTTACAATACCGTTCTTAATGGCAAAAATAGCCAGTCCTACCCTTGTTTTAACCTCCAGTTTTCTGAAAAGGTTATCCCGGTAAGTATCTATGGTGCGGGGGCTCAGATACATTTCGTCGGCAATTTCCTTATAGGTTTTTTCTGTACAGATCCATTTTAAAAAGATAAGCTCATTATCAGTGAGGTTATTCATTGTATGCTTATCGTTATCAACTCACATTTGTTTTGGAACATTGATCATCCAGCGTATCCCAAACCTATCAAGGCAAACACCCCAATATCCCCAAAATTCATCATGAGGTGCAACAGACTCACTGCCGCCTTGTGAAAGTAAATGGTATATTCTATCAGCCTCTTCTTTTGTGTCTGGTTCTAAGTTAATGGTTATGTTGTTGCCAATTTTGAGTGTATGGCCCATACTCTCAAGCATATCAGTTCCCATAATGTTGACGCCACCCAAGATTGGAAGTGATACGTGCATTACTTTTCTTTTTTCATCTTCCGAAAGTTCAGGTGTTCCCTCATTGGGTGGCATATCTCCCATTCTCATGATGGGTGTAGCCCATTCTGTATTGAATGCTGATTTATAACAGTTAAAAGCTTCTTCAGTGTTACCTTGAAAGTTTAGATAAATGTTTGTTTTTGCCATCTGATTTAGTTTAATTTAAATAACGTGGAATGAAACATCACTTTAGTATAAATCATTTTTTTCAATTTTTCTAACTCCGATAATAATTTATAGGACAAACTATCATTGAATATAAGATATGGAAGTTAAATATTATAATTTTTGATTAGACGGCAATGTGATTTCAAATTTTACAATAACATTTTGACTAATCATTTTATTCCTTTAAAAAGCTTATTTTGTTTTTAATAGATTAACCTTTTATAATAATTAAAAGTAAAATAATTCCGGATGAGGGGAAATTTATTTTGTTCAATTATAATAATAATTTTAAGTATATCCAATCTAAAAGCTCAGGATAACTCAATTCGATGTGTCAAATTAGAAATAAAATTACCAATCCAAACACATGATAGTAATAAAATTGATAGGTATAAAACATTCACACAAAAAAGATATTCTTATCAGGACTTGGTGTTATATGAAAAGGGTTACTCCATTATAACGCAAGATGAAATTGCTGGTAAAGTAATAGAGATAGAGGATTATATATATTTTTTGTACAAAAAGGGCACAGATTCAGGATTTAATTCAAAAACCCCAAAAGAACTTTTTAAAGATAAAATAACTGTTGATTCATTTTTAAATGAAAATGGGCTGGATAGTTCAAATTTAGGTATTGCTCCTTTTTTTAAAGCTAGTGTGGTAAAGCAGGTGTATGCTAAGTACAATACTAATAGCGATAGTTTGGAAGAGGCTTATCACCTAATCCCCATAGTTAGCCCAACCAATAGCATCGATTGTATATTAAGATTTAAAAAAATAATGTTTGATGAAGGACTCTGTTTGTCTGATAGCCTAAATAAGGCAAAACAAATGCATCTTTATTCATTTAAGCTCACTTTTAATGCTGGGGTTGATCGAGGACATTCTTTTAATACATTCAGCATTGAAAAACAAATACAAGAAGAGATACTAAATGAATCTGACCAGGCAAGGATTAAGAAACTCTTTGAAAGTTATGATTTATTATTTCATTCTCGTTAGTTTTAAAATAGTCGAAATCGAAATGATGTTTTATTATTTATTGTGTTCTCTGCAAGAAATAGATTTTTACCCCTAAAAGAAAAAAGCCCTGAAAACTCATGTTTATAAGGCTTTTTTATGGCTGCTGTGACCCCGCAGGGACTCGAACCCTGGACCCGCTGATTAAGAGTCAGCTGCTCTACCAACTGAGCTACGGAGTCTTTGATTTGGTATACCGGTCTGAAACCGGGGATGCAAATTAACGATGTTTTCCTGATATCACCTTAACCCTCAGGTATTTGGGCATGAGATTAGTCATATAGGTGCAATTTTTTTAGTGCAAAGATGAAATAGCGAATGCAAGGATTAGTTTTGCGCCATGAACGATAGTAACCATCTGGAACAGATAATCAAAAAAAGACGCAGCGCTAAGCCATCACTGATGAATGGTAAAAAAATAGACGCTGGGCAGATTCATCAATTGCTTGCATTGGGAGATTGGGCCCCTAATCATGCCAATACAGAACCCTGGCGTTTTATTGTGTATGAAAATGCCGGACTGATAAAATTTTGTACTGATCACGCTGCACTATATAAAGCCCATACACCTGAGGAAAAATTCACGGAAGCGAAATACCAGAACCTGCTGAATATGTCGCAAACGGTATCGCACCTGGTATTGGTGTATATGAAAAGAACCGAAAATGCACGTATCCCTTTACTGGAAGAATTTGCTGCTGTTGCCGCAGCCACACAGAATATTTTGCTGGGGGCTGAATCATTGGGGATTGCCGTTTTATGGAGTACGGGAGGAATGGCACATCACCCGGCTATGAAAACCTATCTGGGTATGGCAGAAGAGGATATTGTGATGGGTTTATTATATATGGGGTATACGGATGAACCTGCTAGACAAGGGAAAAGAAATATTCCATTGGAATCGAAAACAATCTGGAACGGTTAGGGCCTATTATTTTATGCCTACTCAGGATTAAATTGTTTATTTGCCTCAAATTCTGTTCATGCCAGCAGCCCATAAAAAAATTATTATCATTACGGCCCCGTCAGGAGCGGGCAAAACTTCTATTACGCATTACCTGCTGGGCAAATACCCCAATCTTTCCTTTTCTATTTCTGCCGCAACCCGCAAACCCAGGGGTAAAGAACAGGATGGGGTTGATTATTATTTTATCAGCGAAGCTGAATTCAGAAATAAGATTGATGAGAACGCATTTGTTGAATGGGAGATCGTATACGAAGGAAAATATTACGGAACCCTGAAAAGCGAACTGGAAAGAATCTGGAATCAGGGTAAAACCCCGGTTCTGGATATAGATGTAAAAGGAGCCATACATGTACAACAGCAATTTGCAGGTGATTGCCTCACTATTTTTATTGAACCACCTTCTATTGATGAATTAAAAAAGAGATTATCCGGTCGCGGTTCGGAAACACCTGAAAGCCTTGCTACCCGCATTAATAAAGCCAGTTACGAGATCTCATTTAAACATCATTTCAATCTAACCATTGTGAATGATGAACTAAGCAAAGCCTGCGAAGAAGCCGAAAAAGCGATTCTTCAGTTTTTAGGTAAATAACGCAAATAGGATTTCAATTATCTCCCAAAATTATGAAAAGGGAGATGGTCAATTCGCGAAAGCATCCTACCTTCCTTTTATAAAATCAGCAGGTATGTTATTTCAAAATAAAACCGTTTTAATAACGGGTGCCAGCAGGGGGATAGGTAAAGCCATTGCTTTGCGCCTGGCAAAAGAAGGGGCCAATATTGTAATTGCCGCCAAAAGTGTGGAAGAAGACCCCAGATTAGGCGGTACTATTTTTTCTGTGGCTGAAGAAGTGGAAGCAGCGGGAGGCAAAGCCCTGGCTGTTCAGGTGGATATACGCTATGAAGAACAGATACAGGCCATGGTGCAAAAGGCGGTTGAAAAATTTGGCGGGATAGATGTAGTAATCAATAATGCGTCGGCCATTCAACTTACGCCAACCGAACAAACCGATACCAAACGTTTCGATCTGATGCAGAGCATTAATGTGCGAGGTACTTTTCTGGTAGGCAAACATTGTATTCCTTATCTGAAAAAAGGAAAGAATCCGCATATTATTACCTTATCGCCTCCTATTAACCTCAATCCCAAATGGCTGGGCGGACATATTGCCTATACCATCACCAAGTACAGTATGAGTATGCTGGCCCTGGGCTGGGCTGCAGAATTGAAAGGAGCAGGCGTGGCTTCGAACGCATTATGGCCAAGAACTACAATTGATACAGCAGCTGTAAGAAATTTATTAGGCGGAGAAGCACTTGCCAAAATGAGTCGTAAGCCCGAAATGATTGCTGATGCGGTATTTTATATTTTACGCAGACCTTCTGCCGAATGTACCGGCAATACTTTTATTGATGAAGAAGTAATGGCCGCAGAAGGGATTACCGATCTTAGTCAATATTCAGTTGTTCCCGGCGCTCAGTTATACCCTGATCTTTTTGTTTAACCCTTATAATTTTTCGCATTGAAAAAAAAGCTATTTACTTCCCTGCTTTCCCTTTCTGTGTTATTGTCATTTGCACAAAAAAATGTTTCGACTGTTCCCGGTTTAAAAGATGAAGCCATTAAGGATATCGACAGTCGCTACGAAGACTATAAAAAAATCGCGTTACAGATTTGGAACTATGCCGAAGTAGGGTATAAGGAAAAGAAAAGCTCGGCTTTATTACAGCAAACCCTGCAGGCAAATGGATTTACCATTCAATCAGGCGTGGCCGAAATGCCAACTGCCTTTCTAGCCAGCTATGGTAGCGGTAAACCTGTAATTGCCATACTGGCCGAGTTTGATGCTTTACCGGGTTTATCACAGGAAGCCAATCCTGAGAAAAAACCGATTCCCGGTATTGATGCCGGTCATGGTTGCGGGCACCATCTATTTGGTACCGCTTCTGTAGCGGCGGGTATTGAATTAAAAAAATTGATCGAGTCAAAGAAATTGAGCGGAACAGTGCGTGTATATGGTTGTCCGGCTGAAGAAGGCGGCAGCGGTAAAGTATATCTGGTAAGAGCCGGTTTATTTAATGATGTGGATGTAGCTGTTCACTGGCATCCGAGTGATGCGAATAGTATTACCATGACCAGCGCCTTAGCCAATACCTCGGCTAAATTCCGTTTTTATGGAATTGCTTCCCATGCTTCGATGGCCCCTGAAAAAGGTCGCTCTGCATTGGATGCAGTTGAATCGATGGATTATATGGCCAATATGATGCGGGAGCATGTTCCACAGGAAACACGTATTCATTATGTAATTACACAAGGCGGTAAAGCGCCGAATGTAGTACCTGATTTTGCAGAAGTATTTTATTATGTGCGTCATCCTAAAAAGGACCAGGTGGTGAGTATTTTTCAAAGACTGGTAAAAACAGCCAATGGAGCTGCGATGGGTACAGAAACAAAAATGGATTATGAGATCATTGGCGGTACACATGATCTGTTGATCAATCGTACACTGGGTGAAGCCATGCAATTGGATTTACAAAAAGTAGGAGGTGTTACATATACAGCTGAAGAAATTGAATTCGGAAAAAAATTACAGTCAACGTTTACGTATAAAGTGCCAGCCATCAATAGTGCTGCCAATATTATACCGTTAAAAAATATTGATGCGGGTGGGGGTTCTACGGATGTGGGAGATGTGAGTTATGCGGTACCCACCGTAGGCCTGGAAGCTGCCACCTGGATACCGGGAACACCGGCCCATAGCTGGCAGGCAGTTGCCTGTGGCGGAACAGAAATTGGTACAAAAGGAATGATGGTTGCTGCGAAAACCATGGCACTAATGGCCATTGATCTTTTCTCCGATCCGGCTTTAATCAATAAGGCGAAACAGGAATTTATTCAGGCAAAAGGGGATTACCAGTATAAAGCTTTATTGGGAGATAGAAAACCGGCTTTGAATTATAGGGATTAAAATTCTTAAATTGTTTCATAACACCTGCCACATATTGGCGGGTGTTTTATTTTTTCTCTACCACTTTTCTGTACACATCCATATCAATCGCTTTTTCGCTTTTGGCAATGATGACCGTGGCTACTGTATTGCCGATCATATTGGTAAGCGCTCTCCCCTCACTCATAAAACGATCTACCCCTATCAATAAGGCAAGTCCTTCGAGCGGGATTACCTTTAAAATGGTTAAAGTAGAAGTGAGTACAATAAACCCACTGCCCGTTACTCCGGCAGCGCCTTTGCTGGTAACAAGCAATATGCCAATGATCGTTAGCTGTTGTGTAAAAGAAAGATCGATACCAAATACCTGTGCCAGAAATAGCGTGGCCATACTCAGGTAAATAGTGGTACCATCCAGGTTAAAACTATATCCGGTTGGGATGATCAGTCCCACTACCGTTCTCTCACATCCTGCTGCTTCCAGTTTTTCCATAATATTCGGCAAAACAGATTCACTACTGCTGGCTCCTAACACAATCAGTAATTCTTCTTTGATATACACCAGCAGTTTCCATAAACTAAAACCATAATAACGGGTGATCAGGTTCAGTACTATAAAAATGAATAAAAGGGAAGTGATATAATAGGATAGCAGGAGCTTTCCCAATAATACCAGGCTGCCGAATCCAAATTTGCCAATTGTATAAGCCATACCACCAAAAGCACCAATCGGACTTAACTTCATCACAATATGAATGACCTGAAAAAATGCTTTGTTCAGGTTTTCAAACATAGAAACGATTTTGGTACCACTGCTTCCAATCCGCGTAATGGCCACGCTGAATAATACACCAAAGAAAAGCACTTGTAACAGATCACCTTTCGCAAACGAATCCATAATATTAGTAGGAACAATATGCGAGAAAAACTCACCCCAGTTCATTTCTTTTGCAGCGGAAGTATATTTATCGAGGTTCTCTTTGGGTAAATGATCAGTTGCAATACCGGCACCTGGTTTTAAGAGATTAGCCACTAGCAGTCCAATGATTAAGGCAAATGTGGTAACTACTTCAAAATAAATCAATCCTTTGCCACCCACTCTGCCCACTCTTTTCAAATTTCCTGCTCCCGTAATGCCCAATACAATGGTCAAAAAGATCACCGGCGTAATCACCATCTTGATCATATTGATAAACGTATCACTGATCAATTTAGCCGTAGGCGCAAATGCCGGAATCAACCAACCCACCAAAACACCTGCTGCAATACCGATTAATACCTGGATGTATAATACTTTTAATAAGCGCATAGGAGGAGGTTAGGGGTTTCGGGATACGAGTTTTGAGTTGATTGATTTTAGCTATTGGCTGTTGGCTTTTGGCCATTGGCAGTTTTGGATAACCTATAACTTAACTTATTATTTAAGCTTATCAAAGCCATTCGCTAAAAGCCAATAGCCAACAGCCAACAGCCAACAGCCAACAGCCAAACACCAATTCCCCCAGCAATCTACCAAAACGAATTAATAATAGAAAACCTTCCTAAATAAAAAAGCACCGCTCTTTTCAGGTGAGCAGTGCTTTTTTTATTATAGAAAATAATTAATCCATTTTTTCCGGGCGCATTTGAGGAAAGAGCAGTACATCCTGAATAGATACCTGGTTTGTCATCATCATACATAAACGATCAATCCCGATACCGATACCGGAAGTTGGGGGCATACCGTATTCTAGGGAGCGTAGAAAATCATGGTCAATAAACATGGCTTCATCATCACCACGTTCCATGAGTTTGGCCTGTTCTTCAAAACGTTCGCGTTGATCAATCGGGTCATTTAGTTCAGAATAGGCATTGGCTATTTCCTTTCCATTGATCATCAGTTCAAAACGTTCAACCAGTCCGGCTTTGGTTCTGTGTTTTTTGGTCAACGGACTCATCTCAACCGGATAATCAATAATAAATGTGGGTTGTATATAAGTATGTTCACTGGTATTACCGAAAATTTCATCGATCAGTTTTCCTTTACCGATATTATTGGGAACATCAATATGGAGTTTTTTACATACCTCACGTAAACCTGCTTCATCCATTTCACTAACATCAATACCGGTGTTTTCTTTGATAGCATCGAGGATACTGATTCTTTTGAAAGGTGGTTTGAAATGAATGATTTTATCACCTAATGTAACATCGGTAGTACCGTGTAATGCGATCGCAATTTTTTCGAACAGCTGTTCTACGGTTTCCATCATCCAGAAATAGTCTTTATAAGCAGTATACCATTCCAGCACAGTAAATTCAGGATTATGTGTTCTGTCCATTCCCTCATTCCGGAAATTGCGACTGAATTCATACACCCAGTCAAATCCGCCAACAATCAATCTTTTCAGATACAGCTCATTCGCAATACGGAGGTAAAAGGGAACATCCAATGCGTTATGATGGGTTATGAAGGGACGAGCTGCTGCACCGCCTGGAATGGACTGTAAAACGGGTGTATCCACCTCCAATGCTCCCTGTGCATTCAGGAACTCACGAATGGTATTGATGAGTTGGGTTCTTTTAACAAATGTGTTTTTTACATCCGGGTTAATAATCAGGTCAACATACCGCTGACGGTAACGGAATTCAGGATCGGTTACTGCATCAAAAACATTGCCTTCCTCATCTCTTTTAATAACCGGTAAAGGTTTTAATGATTTGGTGAGCAGGGTAAGTGTTTGGGTATGAATAGAGGTTTCTCCTGTTTTGGTGATAAAGGCAAAACCGGTAACGCCAATAATATCTCCCAGGTCAAGACCATGTTTGATTACAATATCCCAGAATGATTTATCCTCATCCGGACAGAGATCATCTCTTTTCACATATAATTGAATAATGCCCTTGCTATCCTGGATCTTGATAAAAAAAACTTTCCCTTTATCATTGATACTCATGATACGACCAGCTACGCATACTGCTGCAAACTGTTCTTTGGTTTCTTCTGTATAATGATCTTTAATATCCGTTGAAAAATGGGTAACGGGGTACAGAGGGGCAGGAAAGGGATCAATGCCGGCTTCTTTTAACTTAACCAGTTTCTCGCGACGGATGATTTCCTGCTCAGATAAATGTGTTTGACTCATAATAGCTCTTTATTCTTTAAACGGTGCAAAGATACAGAACAGATGAATGAGGAGCAGAGGAATATACAACAGCTGGCCAGCAGAAATGGGTAATCCTATCTATCTGGATTCATTTTGTGAATGCTTTGCATATATATCGGGTTGAAACCGTTGCATAAACCGGGGCACTAATTCTTCTGTTACAGGAACCCAGCCAAACTGGCTATACAAACCATGCGCATCTTTTGTGCCAAGTAACCAACGCCGCAGCCCTTGCAATTCAGGATGCGATTGAATGGTAGTAAGTAACCATTTAGACAATCCTTTTCCACGATGTTCCGGTAAAATGAATACATCACATAAATACGCAAAACTGGCTTTATCGGTAATGAGTCGGGCCAGCCCAACCTGTTTCCCCTGATAAAAAATACCAAAACAAAAGGAATTGGCTACTGATTTTTTTACGGTTTCGTAAGGAATATTTTTAGCCCAATAGGATTCTTCGGATAGATACTGGTGAATTACACTGATATCCATTTTATGATTATCGGTGCTGATTTCATAACCATCCACTTTATATTCAGAACTGTTTTCCATGAAACAGGTTTTGGTAAATACTATGTTTAGACAATTCGATCATATCGCCCGGTTGCATATTTTCCAGGCTGATGGATTCGATACGATGTCTGATTAAACGTAAAGTAGGGAATCCTGCCTGAGCAGTCATTTTTCTGACCTGTCTATTTTTTCCTTCTGTCAAAATCATTTGTATCCAGGGAGCCGGAATTTCTTTTCTGAAACGGATAGGTGGAAAGCGATCTGGTACGATAGGTTCAGAAGTAAATAGGGAAACCTGGCAGGATTTTGTTGTATATAATTTTCCATCATGATGGATGGGTACACCTTTTTGTAATTGCTGAATGGCTTCTTGATGAATCGCACCATCTACCTGAACCCAATATTCTCTTTCATGCGCATACGCCGGATCAAGCAAACGATGATTCAATTGTTTATCGTTGGTGAGTAATAACAAGCCTTCACTGTCATAGTCAAGCCGGCCTACCGGATATACATCACGGGGAACCTCAAAATAATCTGCCAGTGTTTTCTTTTTTTCTACGGCAGAAAATTGAGAGAGCGTCAGGTAAGGTTTATAAATTATGCTGTAGTAATTCATACAAAAACAAAAGTCCCGCAGAAGCGAGACTTTGTATATGGATGGGTTAGTAAGTACCGGGAAATAAATTTCCCATCACAATATTAAAAAGAACTTCTACTAAAGCAAAAATTTTTTTAAACAATTTTATTAACATTTTGGCTGCGGATGTGAATTCAGCTCCCTGAAAAATGATTTTCAGAAGATTATTTTTTTACTTTTTTTATTGATCATTTCATGCAGTGATAAGAATCGAATATGCTGAAACATTGATGAATAAAGGGTTTCATTGAATACGATATTATTTCGATTCTATTTTCTTTTGCAGTTTATTGAATGATTTGAGTCTATAACGAACTGCTAAAACCGGGAGAATTCCCGCAAAAAAAAATTCTGCTCAAAGAGTCTTATTACCTTTGTTTTTTATCAAAAACCGCCATATGAAGTTTCCAGCACCCGTTTCCGTACAATGGATAGCAGAATTGATTCAGGCAGAAACCCTGGGTAATCTTAGTAATCCGGTTACCGGAATCAATGAAATACATGTAGTTGAAACAGGTGATCTGGTGTTTGTTGATCATCCAAAGTACTATGTTACCTGTTTGCATAGCCCTGCTAGTTTTATCATTATCAATACAAAAGACGTCACTATACCGGAAGGAAAAGCCATACTGGTTGTTAAGGATCCTTTTGAAGCGTATCTGAAAATTGTTACTCATTTTCGGCCATTTATTTCGGCAGTAAAACCTATCAGCGATGATGCCATTATTGGTGAAGGATCTGTGATCATGCCCAATGTTTTTATTGGACATCATGTTGTGATCGGTAAAAATTGTGTGATACAACCCAATGTTTCAATACTTGATCATGTGACGATTGGTGATGATGTAGTGATACAATCCGGTACTGTAATTGGCAGTGATGCATTTTATTATAATACCAAAAAGAACCGCGAGGTTTGGTATAAAAGAATGTTGAGTTGTGGTTCAGTAGTGATTGAAGATGCCGTTGAAATAGGGGCAGGTTGCACTATTGATCGTGGAGTTACTGCAGAAACCAGATTAGGAAAAGGCACCAAACTGGATAATATGGTACATATTGGGCATGATACACGGGTTGGCAAAAATTGTTTGTTTGCGGCACAGGTTGCCATAGCAGGTGGCGTGATTGTAGAGGATGGTGTTACGTTATGGGGACAAGTTGGCGTAAGCAAAACTTTAACGATTGGAACGAATGCTGTGGTATTGGCGCAAAGTGGTGTTCCCTCTTCTATTGCAGGAGGAAAAGTTTACTGGGGCACGCCAACAGAAGATGCCAGCATCAAAAGAAGAGAATTGGTTTGGATAAAACGGATTCCGGAATTATGGAAAAAAGTGATGGAATAATTGGCCTACCGATTGTGTTCCACTGGCTGCTCAGCCTCTAAATGATATTTTTGTTTGAATTCTTTACAGATTCGTTCTATAGACTCTGCAATGGGTGTATAGGTAAAACCAGGAATCTGTTTTTTGAGTTTACTATTATCAAAACTTACCATTGCCTGAGAAGTTGCTGATGTTTCTTTGGTAAGCAGCGGGTCCTTACCTGTAAACCTGCCTTTCAATGCCTCCCATCGCCATACAAGAGAAGCTAAAAAAGGGGTTACTTTCTTATAAGGTGGTTTCTTCTGAAAATTTTTGGCAATCAATGAGAACACATCCTTGTATCCTAAATTTTCTGCACTGAGAATAAACCTTTCTGCACTGATATTATTATCCATTAAGGTGATCATGGCTTTTACAACATCTTCTACATCCACAAAACCACTGGTTCCGCTGGTATACCAGGGAAATTCATCGTAAGCTGATTTGAAAATTTCTGAAGAGCCTTTGGTCCAGTCGCCCGCCCCCAATATAATTACCGGGTTAACAATCACGGCATTCAATCCTTCACTAATACCTCTCCATACTTCTATTTCTGCCAGGTATTTACTTTTTCCATATTCACTGTTGCTGGTCTCTTCAGTCCAGTTCATGGTTTCATTAATAGGAACCCCGGTACGTATTCGACCGAGCGCAGCCACAGAACTTACAAATACTAATTTTTGAATACCTGCCTCAATTCCTGCATTTACTACATTCGCCGTTCCTTCAATATTGTTTTTATAGAGGTCTGCTTTTTTTTTCGGATTAAATGAAACAGTTGCCGCACAATGATAAACCTGCTGAATACCGGTCATCGCTTCTTCAAGTGAAACAATATCCAGTATATCTCCTTTTACCCAGTCAACTTCATCTCCGCCTTCTATGGTAGGTATATGAGTTCTGTAGAATGCCCTTACTTTTTTTCCTTCCCTAACCAATTGCCTTACCAGGTGTGAGCCCACTAACCCGGTAGCGCCGGTAACTAAAATCATAGAAGAAAATTTATAAAGGTTCTTATGGTAATAGGGTAAACTTCATTCATTACACCAGCTAATCATACAATCAGCCGATTATACGCACTTCATACATTTTCCGCTGATGATTACATCTGTTTGTGTGGCAGTAAAACCGTTGGGTAAACTAACCTGAGGTACTGTAACATGGTCCAGACAATACGTTGTTCCACAATCATCACACATAAAATGAACATGGTCGTCATGGTGATGACCGTTTGCACAATCATCTTTACAAAGTGCATAACGGATAGAATTATCTGCAGTAGGTATGGTATGTATAATTCCTTTTTCAACAAAGGTTTGCAATGTGCGGTAAATGGTTACCCGGTCAAATTCAGCACCACTTTGGTGCTCGATATCAAAGTGTGCCAATGCACCTTTTGCATGCAAAAAGAGCTCCAATATTTTTTTACGGCTATCAGTAATGCTAAGCTGGTTTCGCTTAAGTGTATCGATAATGGTATGGTGCATAGATACTATTATTGCGGGTTGTTATTAAAGATCCCGTTTACAAAATTGCCAGATCCGGCTTTTTCTGCTAATAAGGTTCCGATATCTTTTTTCAGACGATCCAGTTCTGTTTGTTTCAGGCCATCATATACCTGTGCCCGAACTTTCCCATCCTTATCAACTAATGCAAAGAATTGTGTATGGATAAACTGGTCTTCTATTTTTTCAACATTATTTTTAGGATCATCCAGCAGATAAGCACTGCGGGCAATCTGGTACAGGCTATCCTTTCTACCTGTAAGTAACACCCATTTTTGGGTATCAATCTTCATAGAATCGGCATATACTTTTAACCTCGCCGCTGAATCTCTTTCCGGATCACAGGTATGGGAAACGATCATGAAATTGGGTTCGTTTTTGAATGCTTCATAAATGGTTTTCATATTGGCATTCATTCTCGGGCAAATACCTTTGCAATTGGTAAAAAAGTATTCCACTACACAAACTTTTCCCAGCATATCCCTGTCGGTAAATACCAGTCCGTCCTGGGTGGTAAAATGAAAAGGTTTCACATAACTGATTACCGGTAATTTGGTTTTCCAGTTATCTGTTCCTTTAAAAAGGAAAAAATAAAAAGCGAGCACCAATACCACAAAAAATAAAAGATAGGCTACCAATTTCTTACTCATAAACATACTTATCCGGTAAAGTTACGCCGCATTGCCTTTATTCTGATTAGATTCCCGTTTAGTTGCACTATATTTTGCAACACTGTTGCATTGTATTATATTTGCCTTCCATGAGTCAAAAGATCAATTGGGATGCATTGGGGATTGTCACTTCACTGGCCTGTGCGGTACATTGTGCCCTATTACCCTTGTTTTTGACCAGTCTTCCCCTGTTCGGCATCAATATTATCGAAAACCAGGGTTTTGAATACGGAATGGTATTACTTGCCTTTGCTATCGGCGGCTATTCATTATACCATGGAAAGAAAAAGCATCATGCTAGTTGGATGCCCACCTTATTATTTACGGTGGGTATACTGATGTTACTGGCTAAAATAGCCTGGCATGAATGGCAATTATGGTTATTGGTTCCTGCTGTTTGCAGTATCATCGCGGCCCATACTCTCAATTACCTGTTATACCGCGGGCAACAGAAAAAGAAAGACTTTGTTCGCTAAGCATAACTACCCTCTGCGCAAACTCCTGTTTACCTGTTCTCTACGGTGAAAAGAATTATTGCCAGGATGCTGCCATGAGGAAATTATTCAGGAAATAGAATAACTCATCCCGCCATCCTTCTCATCCTTAAGTTGAACACCCAGGGCAGCCAATTCATTCCGAATCTTATCGCTGGTTAAAAAATCTTTTTTGCTTTTGGCTTCTTTGCGGATATCGATCAGTAATTGCAATACACCATTTAGTTTACCATCATCTGATTCACGTTCATTTTTCAATCCGAATACCTCTTCTACAAATTGCTTTAATTGAGTTTGTAATAATTGAACGGTTGCGGAACTTAACGCATCTGCCTGTATATGTTTGTCTTTGATCGAATTGATGATAGATACCAATTCAAACATATTGGCCAATACTTTTGCCGTATTCAGATCATCATTCATGAACTCGGTAAATTCACCAATCAGTTTTACTACATTCTCATCCAGGCTGGCATCTTTGGCTGTAGTATTGTCTGAGAATTGCTGAGCAATTACCCATTCATAGGCATCCCATAATCTTTTCAAAGCTTTTTCAGAAGCTTGTAACGCTTCATTGCTGAAATCGAGCGTGCCGCGGTAATGACTTTGCAGGATAAAAAAACGAATGGTCTGTGGTGAGAATGCCTGTGCCAGCATAGGATGCGTACCCGTAAACATTTCGGTAAGCTTGATCTGGTTATTATAACTCTTACCCATCTTTTTACCATTGATGGTGATCATGTTATTATGCAACCAATATCTGGCTGGCATTTTATGGTTACATACTGTGCTCTGGGCTATCTCACATTCATGATGCGGAAACTGCAGATCCATTCCACCCCCATGTATATCAAACTCCTCACCCAGGTATTTGGTACTCATTGCCGAACATTCGATATGCCATCCCGGGAAGCCCTCGCCCCATGGACTTTGCCAGCGCATGATGTGTTCGGCCGGCGCATTCTTCCATAAAGCGAAATCGCTTTTATTTCTTTTTTCATCCTGGTTATCCAGTTCACGCGTACTTTCTATCTGGTCTTCTAATACACGACCACTTAATATGCCGTAGGGCTGACCTTTTTTGGAAAAATCTGTATTGTATTTCTCTACATCAAAATATACTGAGCCATTGGCTTCATAGGCATACCCGTCTGCAATAATTTTTTTGATCATTTCTATCTGCTCTACAATATGCCCTGTGGCAGTAGGTTCAATACTCGGGGGCAAGTTATTAAACCGGCTCATAGCCCAATGGTAAAGGTTGGTATATTTTTGTACCAGCTCCATAGGCTCCAGTTTTTCTAAAACAGCTTTCTTACTGATCTTATCTTCTGCATCACGTCCCTCTTCTTCAAAATGCCCCGCATCTGTTATATTTCGTACGTAGCGTACTTTAAAACCCAAATACTTCAGGTATCGGTAGACTACATCAAATGTGATAAATGGTCTTGCGTGACCCAGATGACTTTCGCCGCTTACAGTTGGTCCGCAAACATACATACCTACATAAGGTGGATTGATAGGCTGAAAAACCTCTTTTTGTCTGGTGAGCGAATTATATACTTTAAGCGGCATGGTTGGATTCATTGTGATTAAGATAGCAATTTTAGGATAAGGGCAGCTAACTGCCTTGCAACGGGCTGTGTTAACAACAGCAACAAGAATAATATAGAAGTGTATATTTCATTGAAAAGCAAAGATATTTCATTTTTTCAAACGAATATCAGTTAACAGCATAATATGATCACTCAGTTCTTCATTTACCATCTGAAACTGGCGGATATCAAAATGACTGTCGGGTAAAATATAGTCGATCCGCAGGGTGGGGGCCAGGGAAATAAAGGACCGGCCGATTCCAAAACCTTTTTGTAAAAATGCATCCTGGCGATCATCGCCTTTGATATGAAAATAGGTATAAGAATTGGGCACATCATTAAAATCGCCACAGATTACTGAGGGGTAGGGACTTTTTTCAATGGCTCCCCTTACCATTTCGGTTTGAACACCTCTCCGGTTAAAAGCCAGATCCATTTTTCGGAAAATGCTTTTTGAAGCAATCAGGTTTTCATCATCCTGGTCCTTAATCTTCTCAATATCATTATAATCTTCTTTTTTGAATTTGAAGGATTGGAGATGGGTTGTATAGATCCGGAAAGTATCGGCTCCTTTTACAATATCTGCAAAAATCAGGCTCTCTGCTATCGGATACTGAATTTTACCCGAATCAATGATCGGAAATTTAGAAAAGATGATGCAGCCCGATTGGTAATTGCCATTGGCACGTAAATAATCCTTTGAAAAATAATGATAAGGGTATTGTTTCGAAAAAAGGGAGATATTATCCGTAGTATTCGCATGATTGAATTCCTGCATACAGATCAGATCGGGGTGGAACTTGATAATACTTTCTGCTACTTCATTCCTGACTGGTTTTTTCCCGGCTTTATTTTTACTCAGTCCATTAAAGCTTTGTATGTTCCAGTCGGCGATTCTCAAATCATCGTCATGCTTGTGTTTTACAAAACCTGTAGATGGGTGCCAGGCAAATATGACATGCAATTGTTGATACCCGATGAATAGAGTGCATAAAGGAATTATTGTTAAGATCGGCTTTGCAAATAACCAGAATACAACAAAAAAAATCAGGATAAGAACCAGGTAAGGAACAATTAATCCGGTAAAACCATTCATCCACCAATTGGCCGGATTAATATGCGAAGAAAGCGCACCGAAAAAAAATAATAAGCTGATGAATACATTGATAGCAATGAATACAGTTTTGGTGGCCCGGCGAAAAATGTTTTTTGCCATGCCCTAAATTTACGGAAAATCATTTTTGCAGACTAATATCTGTTACAATCGGGTAATGATCCGAAAGATCAAGTTGCGGAGAATAATATTGATTGGCAGTAATGCCCTTACTCATAAGCAGCACATCAATTCGTAATGTTAATGAAAATCGATGAAAAGTTCCGCCTAATCCGGATCCTTTTTGTAAAAAAGCATCTGTCATTCCCTTTTTAATGTATTGATATACATAACTGGAAGGAACTGAATTGAGATCAGCACAAAAAATATAAGGAGTCCTTGTTTTTTGCATTTCTTTCCTGATCAATTTTGCCTGTTCCGTATGTAGCTTATCAAAAAATGCAAGTCTTTGTAATCGGGTTGAATGAAATACAAAGGCGCTGTCTTCTTTGAAAAACTGATACCCTACATCCCGAGGCTTTAATGTGTCGGTATGAACATACATAGAATATAAATGCGTGTTGAAAATTCTTATTTTCTGCTTTTGAAAAGCTATATCAATATATGCCAGACTTTCCGGATTTATTTTTCCAGAGTATTGAATATGTCCGCTATCTAGAATAGGAAGTCTTGAAAAAATATAGGTTCCATAATTATAAGCATCCATGCTAAAATAAGCATACGGATACCCCAGTGAATCCTTGATATATTTGCTGTTACCTTTTGCAAATTCAGGCGCTGCTTCTGAATAATCCTGAAAACAAAGAATATCAGCATCCATTTGCCTGATAAAATGCAACATGGAATCCTGCTTTACAGTAAGGTCTTTTCCAAAATAAGTGGCATATAAAAAATTATCAATGTTCCAGGAAAGCACCCTGAGTTGATTACTGTCTTTTTTGTAAGAAAAGCTATTAGGTAAATGAAAACTAAAAACGGTACTGATATTTTTCCAGGCGGGAATCAGTAAAACTAAGAACCATGCGAAATATTTTCTAAAATACAATAATAGAAAGCCAAGCCAAAAAATATAAGCAAAAAAACTATAAGGAAATAAGAGTGCTGCATAAGTAGTTGGCAGACAGCTGGCCGGCGCTATAAACGGTGTAAGACAAGAAAATATAAAGAACACGGTAAACGCAATTCCAGCGGCAAAAAATAATTTCTTTATTCTGGGATGTTTTTTCATGGATGGGTTAACTTGATCTATAACATGCAGCGTATGTGGTATAAATATCCATGAGAAATAAATTCTTTAGAAAGATATCTGTCTCAGATTTTCAGGTGATATTATAAATCTTCGTTACTCGCTTTTTTAAGAAATGCTTTTTCTTCATCGGTTAAAAACTGGTAACCTTCCTGGTTAATCTTATCCAAAATTTCATCAAGCTTTTGTTGTGTTACATTTGCTGTTTTCTCATAAGGTTTGCGATTGGAACGATAGAAAAGCCTGTTTTCTTTTTTGTCTTTTGTATGTTTTTTTTCGGGACTAAACAAATCATCCAACCAGTTTACCAACCGAATCATCCAATTGCCCCAGTCATTTCCCCGACGTAACTGGTGAATAAACAAATAGCCCATTGCACCAGCAGCAAGATGACCTGCGCCAATGCCTGCATTTCCACTGGCTAATGTTGCGAAATCGATTGCTACAAAAATCAGGGTTAGGACCCAAAGCGGAATACCGCCATTGATCAAAGGAAATAATCGATAATCTGGAGCCAGAGTTGTGGTAGCAACTGCGATAGCCATAACAGCAGCACCCGCCCCTAACATGGGCTCGGTAGTGGCAATACTTCTTTCCAATACCGGAAAAAGATTATTGATGAGTACGAATACCAGTCCGCCTACAAACCCTCCATATAGATAAATCGGAATCAGTTTATTATTACCGGTCAGATCCTGTAAAATATAGCCAAAACACCATAACCATAACATACTGCTAATCAGGTGCCAGATACTATTATGCGTAAACATATAGGTTAGCAGGGTCCAGGGTCTGCCGGCTAATATATCCGGAGAAGCAGGTAGCGTAAACCAATTGAGTATCTGTTTGTAAAAAAACTCCATAGGAATATCAGACAAAAAATAAACGGTCTTAATAAAACTGATCAGAACAAAAAGTAAAGTGTTTACAGCAAATAAAAATACCAGGGCATTATTATCCTGTCCCAGTAATATTTTGCGATTCGTTTTATAAGATGAAATTGACATGAATTCAGTAATGATTTTAATGATCCTACTCTAATAGAACGTTTTTCTATTCGTTTTGTTCCAGGTAATTACAATCAGCAGTCCAACAATGGCACCACCCACATGTGCCCATCTTGCCACGTTATCACCAGCTGAATTTCTGATGGCATTAAACAACTCGAATAAAAAATAGAGTATTCCAAGCCATTTTGCTTTTACAGGTATTAAAAAGTAGATATAGATATAGGTATTAGGAAAAAGGTAAACAAAAGCAGCAAGTACCCCAAAAATAGCTCCGCTGGCGCCAATAGTAGCGGTATTCAGATTGTTTTGATACCAGGAAGTAATGATTTTGAAAATAGCAGCGTTTGAATGCTCATTCCCACCATCTGATTGTAAATAAGATTGTATTTCTCGATTATTAGTCTCGAAAAGAATATTGTGTTTGGTAATAAACCCATACATCGCATTCCCCTGATCCTGACTGGCATTCATATGCAGTTGGAAAACATTGGCATATTCCTTCATCAAGGGTACGAGTTCATAACTCAGAAACAATAGATGAATCAAGGCAGCACCTAATCCGCAAATCAGGTAAAAAGTCAAAAAACGTTTAGCACCCCAAAGATTTTCCAAAACAGATCCAAACATCCATAAAGCGAACATATTTCCAATTATATGCCAGGTATCACCATGCAGAAACATATGTGTAATTAATTGCCAGGGCTTGAATAAGCTACTTTGCCAGGCATGCAGGGCAAAATTATCATCAATAGAAAAATTGAAATCAGATGTTTTGAATATATACTGGGCAAAAAATACCAACCCATTAATGATCAATAGATTTTTAACAATAGGGGGTAATATCTGAAAACTACTGGGTCTGAATTGTGTCATAGTTTATCCTCCCCGAATTCCTGAAAGGAAATATTTGATGCGGTATATAAAGTAAGGGGTAACATTTTTTTCATTCTATCTTCTTTATCGTTCATTTCTTTTAGCCAGATTTAAGCTAAATCTTGTTTTAGTTTTAACTGTACTACATTCTCAATATGCAGGGTATGCGGAAACATATCAACCGGCTGTATTTTTTCTACCTGATACTTTTCATCCAGCAAAGCCAGGTCTCTTGCCTGGGTTGCCGGATTGCAACTTACATAAACAACTACGGGTGCCGCTATATCCAACAATTTTTTAACTAGTTTTTCATGCATTCCGGCCCTTGGCGGGTCGGTAATGATTACGTCTGGTCGCCCATGCTCTTCAAAAAAGCGATCATCACAAATATCCACAACATCTCCCGCAAAAAAGCTGGTATGGGCAATATTATTCAACGCTGCATTTTCACCTGCATCTGCAATCGCTTCTGCAATTACTTCTACCCCAATCACTTTTTTGGCCATTTTACTTACAAAAATGCCAATACTACCAGTTCCGCAATACAAATCGTAAACAATCTGGCTTCCATTGAGTTCGGCAAAATCACGGGTTACCTGGTATAATTTCTCTGCCTGTAGGGTATTGGTCTGGAAGAATGATTTAGGACTAATCTTAAAACTAAAGTCTTCCAGTTTCTCTGTAATATAACCTTTGCCAGAATAAACGATGGGGCTCAAATCGTGAAGACTATCATTTTTCTTTGTATTGATAGTGTATAAAAGGGTAGTGATTGCCGGAAAATCTGCCAGTAATTGATCCAATAACTGTTTTCTTGGCTCTTCTGCTTCATATCCCAGCACTACATTGATCATCAATTCTCCTGCACTGGTATTCCGCACAAACATGTTTCGCAGCCAGCCCTGGTGTGATTTTACATTATAAAAGGGAAGTTCGTTATCAACCGCGAATTTTGCCACGGCTTTACGGATTAAATTAGTGGGCTCTTCCTGTAAATGACAGGTATCGATCTCCACCACTTTATCAAAAAAACCCCGAACATGAAAGCCACCTGCCCCAGGCTGATCGGATATTGAAATACCCGCTTCCTTCATTTTCCTGAATTCTTCAGTAGGGATGAATTTTTTTGGCGAGAAAGTGTATTCTAATTTATTACGGTATTTCCTTGTTTTATCGGCACCTAATATGGGGGCAATCTCAGGTAAAGCAATTTTCCCAATCCTTTGCAGGTTATCCGTTACCTGTTTATGCTTGTAAAATAGCTGTTTTTCATACGGTAACATCTGCCATTGGCATCCGCCACATACCCCAAAATGTTCACAAAAAGCGGGTACCCTGTCAGGAGAATGCGCATGAATTTTAACTACATGTCCCTCTGCCCAGTCAGATTTATTCTTTGATAGCTGAATATCTACCCTATCTCCCGGTACGGCACCCTCAATAAAAATTACTTTTCCATCCACCCGGGCCAATGACTTTCCTTCGGCTGCATAATCCAGCACAAGTACATTTTCCAGTACGGTTATTTTTCTTTGTTTTCGCACGGGGCCAAAGGTAACTACGATTCAGTTTGGTTGGAAGATAAAATAGAAGGGATAATTTACAACTGATTAACACAGGCAATATCCTATTTAACTAAATTTACCGCTGAATTTTACATGTATGAAGCATTTACTGATCATTGTTTTAGTATTCACTGGCATCCAGGGTTTGATGGCCCAAACGCCTGCGCCTATTGCGGGAAGGTATATCAATGTCAAAATTACCCCGCTGAAAAATCAAAAAGTATATTTGGGTAGTTATTATGGCAATACAACCGCTTTGTTTGATTCTGCCATGTTAAACGACAAAAGCGAAGGCGTTTTCAAAGCGCCTGCAAAACTCACCGGGGGTATTTATCTCCTGGTTACTAAAGCGCCTGAATTTGCCATTCAGTTTGACCTGTTAATGGATGATCAGCAGCAATTCAGTATTACAGCAGATACGGCTTTTAAAGATAAAGCCGTCATAACTGGGTCACCGGAAAATAAATTATATGATGACTATAAAAAGTTCTCTGCAGCTAAATTTAAATATACCCAGGGACTGGATACCAAGTTCAGGGATACCACGAAAAAAAAGACAAAAGAAGATACGGCCAATTTGGTGAAAGCCTATAAGGAAGTTGACAAAGAATTGCAACATTACCGGGATAGTATCATTCAAAAATATCCGGAGAGTTTGCTTTCAGAGTTATTGAATACAATGAAACGGCCTCCTATCAAAGAAATCCCAACCGTTAACGGTAAAAAGGACTCAACCTATCCATATCGTTATTATAAAGAGCATTATTGGGATGATGTGAATTTTGCCGATGACCGCATTTTGCACACTTCTTTTTTTGAACCAAAAGTGGATGAATATTTCAAGAACCTGGTGTCTATTGAAGCGGATTCGATTATTAAAGAAGTAAATTATATACTACTCTATGCAAGGACTGGCAAGGAGATTTATCCTTTTCTGTTAAACAAGTTCACTAAACAATATATGAATCCACAATACATGGGTCAGGATAAGGTATTTGTATTCTTATTTGAGAATTTTTATGCAAAGGGCGATACCACTTTATTGGATGCCAGTAATAAGAAAATCATTACGGAAAGGGCCTATAATTTAATGGCTAACCAGATTGGGTTACCCGCTCCTGCTATGGATTTTGTAGATACGGCGGGCAGACCGGCTCCTCTATATGGATTAAAATCGAAATTTACGGTGGTGGCATTCTGGGATCCTACCTGTGGTCACTGTAAAATAGAAATACCTCGTTTAGATTCGATATACAGGGCAAAATGGAAGGCTATGGGTGTATCTATTTATGCCGTAAATATCAATGAGCCGGAAATGAAAGCCTGGAAAAATTTTATAGTTGAGAATAAACTGAGCGGCTGGGTACATGCTCATGAAACAGTGGCGATAAAAACAGCTACCGAAAAAGCAAACCAGATGAATTTCAGGCAGGCGTATGATATATATAAAACACCTACTTTTTATTTACTGGATCAGGACAAGCATATTATTGCCAAGCAGCTTAGTATGGAGCAGTTTGATGAGATTATGAAATTGAAGATGAAAAAATAAAAATCATCATTTTTATTAATTATACAAAACAAACAGCCCGGCGTTTTAAATCCCGGGCTGTTGTTTTATAATAATAAACGGTCGCAATTACATTACCTGTTTTACCACATTCCAGATTACTTTGGGCTTACCCAAAGTATAATAATGCAATACCGGCACCCCTGCATTTTTGAGTTCTTTACTTTGCTGAACCAGCCATTCTGTGCCTACCTGCTCGCATTCCTGGTCTGTTTTGCATTTCATTATGGCATTTGACAGATCAGTGGGTATATCTACATGAAATATTCTTGGAAGAACTGATAATTGTTTTTTATTGGTAATGGGTTTTAATCCGGGAATAATCGGCACATTGATCCCAATTTCTTTACATGCTTTTGCGAAATCAAAAAATTTCTGATTATCAAAAAACATTTGCGTCATAATATATTCAGCACCTGCATCTACTTTTTGCTTTAGTTTTTGCAGATCGATCTCCAGATTGGGCGCTTCAAAATGTTTTTCAGGGTATCCCGCTACACCCGAACAGAAATTGGTTTTCCCGCCGCTTTTAATATCCTCATCCAGGTAAATACCATGATTCATATTGGTTACCTGTTGCAGAAGATCTATAGCATAATGATTGCCGTTTTTCTCGGGTTCAAAAGCAGTTTCGTTCTTAGGAGCATCGCCACGTAAAACCAATACATTATCAATGCCTAAAAAATCCAGGTCAATCAGCGCATCTTCGGTTTCTCTTTTAGTAAACCCGCCACAGATAATATGCGGAACGGCATCCACCCGGTAATGGTTCATGATAGCTGCACAAATACCAACAGTCCCCGGACGCTTGCGTACTTCAATCTTCTCAAAAGTACCATCCACTTTTTTCTTGAACATCGTTTCACTGCGGTGGTAGGTAACATTGATCCAGGAAGGAGAAAACTCCATTAATGGGTCAAGATGATCATATAAAGTAGTGATCGTTTTGCCTTTTAAGGGAGGTAAAACTTCAAAAGAAACCAGGGTTCTCTCTGCTTTTTGTATATGTTCTGTAATCTTCATGTAAAAATTGCTGATTTTTAAGGTTACTGATAACCTGCAGTGTCTATCTAAAAAATCAAGTAGATAATAACCGCAAACCAATTTGGTTCCACCAAACGGCTGCAATATACATAGAACTGATGTTTAGAAAAACAAGTGTTAAGATGCCACGCGTTTTCATTTATCGGGAACATTAATAGTATTTTTGCCGAAACTTAGCCATTTGAGTATTACCATATATACCAAAGACCTGATCAAAAGCTACAAGGGCAGAACCGTTGTAAGCGAGGTATCTATCAATGTAAAGCAGGGAGAGATCGTAGGTTTGCTAGGCCCAAACGGAGCTGGTAAAACCACCACTTTTTATATGGTAGTTGGCCTGATTAAGCCCGATAACGGAACGGTGTATCTCAATGAACATGATATAACCCGCCTACCCATGTACAAAAGGGCACAAATGGGTATTGGCTATCTGCCACAGGAAGCCAGCGTATTCAGGAAACTGAGTGTGGAAGACAATATCCTTGCGGTGCTGGAAATGACCAAGCTTACCAAACAGGAACGTCAATATAAACTGGATTCATTGCTTGATGAATTTAACCTGCACCATGTTCGTAAAAACAATGGAGATAGCCTGAGTGGGGGAGAAAGAAGGAGGACAGAAATTGCCCGCGCTTTAGCGGTTGACCCAAAATTTATCTTATTGGATGAACCGTTTGCCGGTGTTGACCCTATTGCGGTAGAAGATATACAATCGGTAGTAGCCAGGTTGAAATTCAAAAATATCGGGATTCTGATTACCGATCACAATGTAAACGAGACCCTGTCTATCTGCGATCGTGCTTACCTGTTAATTGAGGGAAAAATCTTTAAACATGGAACAGCGGAAGAACTGGCAGAGGATGCACAGGTAAGAAGACTGTATCTCGGCACCAATTTTGAACTCAAAAGAAAGGATTGGATTATTGAAATGGGGAAAGATGGCCCTTCTGGTCTGTAATTAGCCCTAATTACCCAGGTTTGACCTAAGGGGTTTCGGTATTATCAATTGCATTGCTTATTTTGCCGAAGAACCTCAATGAAACTACTTAGTCCAACAATATCAAGGTTGGCCAGATTCAGGAACTGGCATATTGATCAATGGATAAACAATCCTATTGATACACAACGGGAGGTATTACAAGACCTGGTAACCCATGGACAGTATACCGAATTCGGCCGTAAATACGGGTTTGATGACCTTTTCAACATCAGAAAATTCAAAGAAAAAGTACCTATTCACGAGTATGAGGATCTAAAGCCCTATATCGACAGACTGATGCTGGGCGAAGAAAATATGCTCTGGAATACACCGGTTAACTGGTTTGCCAAGAGCAGCGGTACTACAAATGATAAAAGTAAATTTATACCGATAACCGAGTCCAGTCTGGAAGACTGTCATTTTCAGGGCGCCAAAGATGTTTTGACCCTTTTTTATAATTATAAAACGGAAAGTGATCTGTTAACCGGAAAGGGATTGGTAATTGGCGGTAGTCACCAGATCAATAAGCTGAATGAAGATGTACAATATGGAGACCTGAGTGCGGTATTATTACAAAATACGCCCATTTGGGCCAACTGGATACGCACGCCTGAATTGTCGATTGCCCTGATGGATGAATGGGAAAGCAAGATTGAAATGCTGGCATCATCCACGATCGAGGAAGATGTAAGTTCCATTGCCGGGGTACCCACATGGACAATGGTACTAATCAAAAGAATTCTGGAAATTACGGGTAAATCAACGCTGAAAGAAGTTTGGCCAAACCTCGAACTATATATTCATGGCGGAGTTTCATTCGCGCCTTACAGAGAGCAGTTTAAAAAACTGATTGGAGAGGGATGTACTTATCTTGAAATGTATAATGCCAGTGAAGGTTTTTTTGCAGCGCAGGATAATCCGGAGGTAGAAGGCATGCTCCTGTTTTTAAACCATGGTATTTTTTATGAGTTTATGCCGGTAGAAGAATATGGCAAAGCTGATCCGGTAACGATTGGTTTAAAAGATGTTGAAATAGGCAAAAATTATGCATTGGTGATTAGTACAAACGGCGGATTATGGCGCTATCTCGTAGGCGATACCGTGCAGTTTACAACCCGCTATCCATTCAGAATTAAAGTAAGCGGACGGTTAAAACAATATATCAATGCTTTTGGGGAAGAACTGATATCTGATAATGCAGATAAAGCCATTTATATCGCCTCTCAAAAAACAGGAATGGTGGTTAACGATTATACAGCAGCGCCTGTTTATTTTAATGATAAAGCGAATGGGGCACACGAATGGTTGATAGAATTTGACAACTCCCATATCAATATCGACCAGTTTGCCTATGAACTGGATTGTGCTTTAAAATCACTCAACAGCGATTATGAAGCCAAGCGATACAAGGATATAGCGCTGAGTATGCCAAAATTAAAAGCATTACCCAAAGGCGTTTTTCATGATTGGCTCAAAAGCAAAGGGAAATTGGGTGGTCAGCATAAAATACCCCGATTGTCAAATAACCGGATATACATTGAGGAGATCCTCTCTTTTTTGCCTTAATCATTTAGATAATCACACATAAAATGTTCTACGCGATTATCCCAAAGTTTTGCTACTCTGTTTTGATTGAAAGAAATAAGCCACACCCAAAAGGCTTACAAAAGAACTCGTATAGAACAGGTAGAGATAAGGCACATCAATCAATGAATAAAAAACGACCAGGGTAATTTTGAGAGAAGAAAGCATGATGCCTGTTTGGGTAAACTGATATTTTTTTTGCTGACCCAACACAATGAATAAATAGGCCATAGGAATGATAAAAGAAAGACTGATCAACAGATAATGAAGCAAGGCAATTCTGACGGGTCCAAAAAACTTAGCCCAGCCCAGACTTTCCATAAATACATGTGCGGCATCATGCCAAACCCTTGCTGCGAAAGCGATGTATTCAGAAGGGAGCATAAAAAGATTTCTAAAAACATGCCAGCCAAAGGGGATTAATACCAGCAATACAAAGCAAGCGATTCCTGCTATGATAAATTGAATAAGCCGTTTCCAATCTTTCAGGTAAATAAAATACACAACCATTACCGGTAACCATCCAATCAATGCATACCTGCTGAGAACACAAAACGAAGCAGCAATGCCAATTAGCCAGGCTTTACGGGTAGCAAGCGCATACACCAGGAATGCATAATACAGAATTACGATCCCTTCTTCTGTATAAGGTATCAGCCCTGATTTTTCATTGGTAAAAATCCACCAGAAAAGCAAAAAGCAAGATAACAGAAGCGGAAAAGCCTGTTTTTGTAAGGGGTGAACCTTCCATAAAAAAATACAGAATACAATGAAGAAGGATAGAATGGTTAGCCAGCGGATATCTATGTGTAACCATTCCGGCAAACAAAAAGGCAACCACATTGCAGGAAGATAGATAGGAGTAATCCCTCCCCATATTTCTGGTATCGGATCATAAATACTTGACCAGTTGCCAATAAGGGCCCGATGGCACATCGTTTGAATAATGGGCAACATATCCGCATCCTTATAATTCAATGGGGAATCTTCCATCCATTTAATTCCAAAATAACACATGGCAATTAAAACAATTCCCATTACCAGCCATCGGTAACGATAAATGGGTTGATAGAATAAGGAAGGAATAGCATGATATTTCGGATGGGCGGAAGCAATAGGTTTTGATGGATGTAACCACAGCAGACCCACGCCAATGGCGATGCCTGCAAATGTATAGAGTACACTGATTGTTCTGGCAAACGAAGGCAGGTAAAGTAGATAGGTGACGCAAAGTGATTCGGTAACAAGCGCAAAAACAAGCAGGTTTTTTATTTGTGCAGATAGTTTCATGATGGTATTGCTAAAATATTTATTTTACAACAAACGAAGGTGTTTATCTTTTATCGAATAAAAGATAACACACGCAGTTTTGATGCAGGCCTAAAATGGTATCAAAAGGCAGAGCAAGCAAAACAAATCATATTCCTTGGTTGCCAGCACAATTATTTTACTTTTGCATAGCTAACAAATACTTGTTTATGAAATTACTGGAAGGAAAACTATCTATTGTAACCGGGGCTACCCGTGGAATTGGAGCCGCTATTGCTATTAAATTAGCCGAACAGGGAAGTGATATTGCATTTACCTATGTAAGTGAAAGTAGTGCCGGCAAAGCAGCCGAATTAGAAGCCCAACTGGTAGCTTTAGGTGTAAAAGCCAAAGCCTATAGAAGCAATGCCGGGGTTTTTGAAGAGTGTGAAGTGTTTGTAAACGATGTGTTGAAAGAATTTGGAAAAATTGATATCTGTGTAAATAATGCGGGTATTTCTAAGGATAATCTTTTATTACGCATGACGGCCGATCAGTGGGATGAAGTGATGGATATCAACCTGAAAAGCGTATTTAATATGACGAAACAGGTTATTCGTCCGATGATGAAAGCCAAAGCCGGAAGTATTATCAATATGAGTTCCATCATTGGTATTCGTGGTAATGCCGGACAAAGCAGTTATGCAGCCAGTAAAGCAGGCATTATCGGATTTACCAAATCGATAGCCCTTGAACTGGGAAGTCGTAATATCCGCTGTAATGCCATTGCCCCGGGTTTTATTGAAACAGATATGACCCATTATCTGAAAGAAGGGGAAGCCGCTACAGAATTCCTGAAAAAAATACCGTTAGGTCGTTTTGGTAAAGCAGAGGAAATTGCCAATACTACTTTATTCCTGGCCAGTGATATGAGTTCTTATATAACCGGGCAGGTATTGAGTGCCTGCGGCGGACTGAACATTTAGATCTGTTTTGAAAGTCACAAAATCTGTGACAATTCGGCATACAGTTAATCTTTTTGTTAAACCAGTTCAAGAGCTTCAACTGTATTGCAGTTCCTATTATTTTCGCGCAATCTATGCGTCGCAAATTTTGTACCTTTTTTTTATTATTGGTGCTGGCTATCCAGATACTCCCTGTTCGGCAGATGGGCAGGGCATTGTTTGGCAGCCAGTTTACAGAAGAGCTTCCGCACTCCTGCGCAGATGGAAAAGATTGTCTAAAAAAAGCCGAGAGCAAAAGCGATTTTTTATATACACCCGATTTGAACCTGGCTTCTTTCTTTATTGAATGCAGTTTCCAATATGCAGACAGGGCCGCTTCTATTCCGCTGAACCCTTCAGCCGATATTCATGTACCTCCACCCAATTGCTGATCCTTACTGGTAAGCAAATCTTTTCTTTTATTTTAATTTATTGTACATGAAAAAATATTTTCAGAACCTCGGTGCTGATGCACCGGCTTCTATTGTAGTGTTATTGGTAGCCCTGCCGCTTTGTTTGGGTATTGCTTTAGGGTCAGGCGCTCCTTTATTCTCTGGTATCATAGCAGGAATGGTAGGTGGTATCGTTATTGGAATAGTAAGTGGATCACAATTAAGTGTGAGCGGACCCGCAGCAGGATTAACTGTAATTGTTGCAGCAGCCATAATCAAACTACAGGTATATGAAGCTTTTTTATTGGCAGTTGTGCTGGCTGGAATTTTGCAATTGGTATTGGGCTATGTAAAAGCAGGGGTGATTGGTGATTATATTCCCAATTCAGTAATCAAAGGGATGCTGGCAGCGATTGGACTGATACTTATACTAAAACAATTACCCCATCTTGTTGGCTATGATGCAGATTTTGTAGGCGATGAGAATTTTGCACAAGGGGATACAAACAACACATTCTCAGAAATATTCTCCGCATTCAGATCTATTACACCCACTGCAATCCTGATAGGGTCAGTCTCGTTGGTAATTCTGTTTTTATGGGAAAGGAAGTTTATTAAATCGCATAAAATAGGGAAACTGATACCAGGTGCTTTGGTGGCGGTACTTGCGGGAACATTTATAAATGAATACCTGAAACACAATCATTCCGTATATGCTATCGATGCCGATAAATTGGTCAGATTACCGGTGGCTACTGATATCAGCCATTTCTTTTCCTTTTTCAGTTTTCCTGATTTTCGATTTATCAACCGTGCCGATACTTGGGTAACAGCCATTACACTCGCAATTGTTGCCAGTCTCGAAACTTTGTTAGGTATTGAAGCCGTAGATAAGCTGGATCCCTTAAAAAGAGTTACTCCGGCCAATAGAGAACTGAAAGCCCAGGGAATAGGGAATATTGTTTCGGGATTGATTGGCGGATTGCCGCTTACATCTGTCGTGGTTCGCAGCTCCGCGAATGTGTCGGCAGGCGCAAAAACCAAAGTGTCTACAATTCTGCATGGGGCGCTCTTGTTATTATGCGTATTTTTCATACCTCTAATCCTGAATAAAATACCCCTTAGCGCATTGGCCGCCGTACTTATCTTTACGGGATATAAACTGGCCAGGGTTTCCCTGTTCAAAGAGTTCTTTCAAAAAGGCTGGGATCAGTTTGTGCCCTTTGTAGTAACCGTTATCGCTATTTTAACAACAGATTTGTTAATAGGTATTATTGTGGGCATTATGGTAGGTTTGTTTTTTATGATAAGAAGCAATTTCCGATCCTCAGTTTTTGTGGTAAATAACCATAACCACTACCTGATACGTTTTCGGAAAGATGTTTCCTTCCTCAACAAACCCATCGTGAAAGAAAAACTGGAAGATGTACCCGAAAATGCTTTTGTAATCATCGATGCCACAAGGGCAGATTTTATTGATAAAGACGTGATCGAAGAAGTGAATAATTTTCTTTGTCACGCCCATTTAAAAAATATAAAGGTTGATATTAAACTCAGCCCGAATAAACCCATGCACCTATTGTTTCAGTTACCTAAAATTGAATGATCATGAAAACATATGAAAAATTACTTCTCGAAAATAAAGCCTGGGCCAAAGAAAAAGTAGAACAGGATCATGAATACTTCGACCGACTTGCCCATTTGCAAACGCCCGAATTTTTATGGATCGGATGTAGCGATAGCCGTGTGCCAGCTAATGAAATAACCAATACCCAGCCTGGTGAAATATTTGTTCATCGCAATGTGGCCAACCTGGTAGTACATACCGATGTAAACCTGCTAAGCGTTTTGGATTATGCGGTTAGTCACCTGAAAGTGAAACACGTAATCGTTTGTGGCCATTATGGCTGCGGTGGTATCAAAGCGGCTATGACCAACCATGATTACAAACAGGTGTTGAATATGTGGTTACGGAATATCAAAGATGTATATCGGCTGCATAGAGATGAGTTGGAGACGATCATGGATGAAGAAACCAAATGCGATAGACTGGTAGAACTGAATGTAATGGAACAGGTAATGCACCTGGCAAAAACATCCATCATTCAAAGAGCCTGGAAAAATGAGCAAAGACCCCATCTGCATGGTTGGGTTTATGGATTAAAAGATGGGTTAATCAAACCCGTTTTTGAAATGGAAGCAGGCACCCATATTGATTCTTTGTATGAATACGATGATTTGTAATACTTCTCTGTAGTTACAATAAAAGCGAATGCATGCATTCGCTTTTATTTTTTAGAACCGGATATTTTTTCTTTTGATATAGGCATGCCAAAGCATAAATGTTGCCACCGACCGATAAGGCCGCCAGTTTTCTGCTATGGATAGAATTTCTTCTTTCGAAGTGTGAGTGGGTAATTGTTTGCAATGTTTTATACTGTTCATCAAAGCAATATCTCCTGTTGGGAAAAGATCCGTTCTGTGCAATACCATCATTAGAAATACATCAACGGTCCAATGCCCGATTCCTTTTATAGAAATCAAAGATTCTCTGATCTCTTCTTCCGTTTTATCTGCTAAGACCCGGAGAGATAAACGCTTTTCAGTAATGGCTGCCGCGAGACAGCGTGTGTAAATAATTTTTTGCCTGCTGAAATAACAGGATTTCAATTCGGCATCTGATAAGGCTAATAGTTTTTTAGGGGTAACCTGTCCAATCTTTTCTTTTAATTTATTTAAGGCAGCTTTTGCAGAAGCCAGAGATACCTGTTGTTCAAGAATGATATGAACCATTGTCTCGAAACCTAATTTTCTGCTCCATAATGGTGGATAGCCATACTGGGTAAGAATGGATTTCAGATCGGCATCCTTTGCGGCAAGCCGGTCACATAAAAATTGAAAATTATTTTTATGAAAGGTTGGGGTTTGTGTCATTTGTTCAGGAAGCAGCGCGAGTGGACTTATTCAATTTGAAATTTTCAATAAACGCTTTACTATATGCACTCAATATTAACCTGCCACTGATAGCTGCCCTTTCCAATAATAATCCATCCCAATGCTCGGTACCTTCCCAGAATATTTTCTTCAACTCTTGCATGGCTTCGGGGTTAGATTGTGAGAGGATATTGGCTAAACGGGTAATGGATTCATCCATGCCTTTCATATCTGAATGCAATTCGGCATATAAACCCTTTCTTCGTGCCCAATCTGCCGGGCGCCACATGGTGGCATCAATTGTTAATTGAGAAAAGGCAGATCTACCGGTTTTTCTTTCTACAGCAGGACCTACCACAAACGGACCGATACCCACGGCCAGTTCACTGAGTTTGATATCGGCACCTTCCATGGCAATGGCATAGTCGGCCGCAGCAGTTAATCCAACACCACCGCCAATGGATTTACCCTGTACCCTGGCAATAATCAACTGAGGCACTTTACGCATGGCATTGATCACCTGCGCAAACCCCGAAAAAAAATGCAGGCCTTGTTCTTCATTTGTGATTCCGGCCAATTCATCAAAAGATGCACCGGAGCAAAATACTTTGGTTCCTGCTGAGCGGAGAATAATTACCCTGGTTGTTGGGTTGTTTCCTTCTGTGGTAATGGCATCAGTTAATTGTTTCAATAATATACCCGGCAAAGAATTGCTATGTGGATGATAGAACTCAATAGTGGCAATCCCTTCACTATGTGCTACCTGTACATAGGGTTCTTTGTTTTCTTCACTCATAGGTTAAATGTAAGGTGTTGAAGTAAATGGAAACCAGATTATTTTCTTAACTCTTTTTGGCAACCATGGTTAATATGGTAGCAATGCCCACTATTTCATTTTCATCATCCATAATTTCTACCAGCCATTTTACGATCCCCCTGGGTATATCTGCAGGCTCTTTTTTCTCCTGACCTGTTTTTTCTTTACAGGTAAACCGAATATATATTTCAGCCCCGGGATAAACTGGTTTGGTAAATCTCAATTCATCAATACCATAGTTGAGTAATACCGGATTCTTTTCATAACTGTCTACAAACAAACCTGCAGCCGCACTGATAATAAAGTAACCATGCGCAACTTGTTTATCAAATAGGGTTCCGGTAAAATCGGTTTCTTTTAGATGCGCATAAAAATGATCTCCACTCAGGTCGGCAAACCGATCGATATCTTCAGCGGTAATCAGTCTTTTTTCTGTGAGTAATTGATCACCTACGGTCAATTCCTCGAAATATTTTTTGAAAGGATGAATCGTATCCAAATTGCCGGTGGCCCCCGGTTGGTAAACATTGGTTACGGCAGTAATCATATCGGGAGAGCCTTGTAATGCCACTCTTTGCATATAATGTTTAACGCCTCTGATACCACCCATTTCTTCACCACCGCCAGCCCTGCCCGGACCCCCATGCACCAAAAGTGGTAAGGGAGAACCATGTCCGGTGTTCTCTTTCGCACATTGGCTATTCAATATCAAAATACGACCATGGTATGTACCGGCACCGAGTACATATTGTTTTGCCAGATTTTTATCAGCAGTAACCACTGTGCTAACCAATGAGCCCTTTCCCATTTTAGCCAGCGTGATGGCATCTTCCATAGATTGGTAAGGCATCAGCGTGGCAACCGGACCGAATGCTTCTATTTCATGTGTTTCAGATGAAGTGAAGGGATGTTCGTTTAATAACAACAAAGGGCTCATGAACGCACCTTGTAAGGCATCCGCATCCAACACTTCTACACTATTCAATGAGCCGTAAATAATTTGTGAAACTGCCAGCAATTTCTGCACCTGTTCTTTTACTTCCTTTCTTTGGGTTTCACCAGCCAGTGAACCCATACGTACTTTTTCATGGGTAGGATTCCCGATAATGGTTTGAGATAAAGCTTTTCCAAGTGCAATATGTACATCTTCCAGTTTATTTTCCGGAACAAATATGCGACGGATAGCCGTACATTTCTGACCACATTTCGTAGTCATCTCTTTTCTCACTTCTTTGATAAAAATATCCCATTCAGGCATACCTGGTTGAACGTCTTCGCCCAATACAATACAATTCAGCGAATCTGCTTCCATGGTAAAAGGAACATTCTGGCTAAGTACCTGCTTACCTGATTTCAATAATAAACCGGTAGACGCAGAACCGGTAAATGTTATAATATCCTGCGATTCTACATGATCCAATAAATCGCCCGCGCTGCCACAGATCAGTTGAAGCGCCCCATCAGGTAAAATACCGGAAGCTGCAATTTCTTTTACCACTGCCTGCGTTAAATAGGAAGTAATCGTAGCAGGTTTCACCACTGCGGGAACACCTGCCAACAGGTTTACCGCTATTTTTTCCAGCATACCCCAAACCGGAAAATTGAACGCATTAATATGCACTGCTACCCCTTCTTTCGGTACCAGCAGGTGCTGTCCCATAAATGTATTGGCTTTACCCAGCATATGGGCTTGTCCATCCAGACAATAAGATTCATCAGGAAATTTTCTGCGCAGGGATGCATACGAAAAAAGGTTTCCGATTCCACCTTCAATATCTACCCAGCTATCTGCTTTCGTGGCGCCTGTCTGGTAACTGATCTGGTAAAACTTGTCCAGATGCTCCCGCAAATGCATGGCCAGGGCCCTTAACATCAGCCCTCTTTCCTGAAAACTCATTTTTCGGAGTGCGGGGTTCCCTTTTTTGCGGGCATAATTCAATACATCGGCAAAATCAATTCCTTTGGTTGAGGCAGTAGCAATTTGCTCGCCAGTAAAGGCATTGTACAAGGACTGGCCCTCATCCTTAGATGCGACCCATTTATTTCCGATATAGTTTTCTAATACTGCCATGGCAATCGTTTAAGATGAGACAAAGCTAACGATTGATAGTTTTTAATGATGGATTGGTTAAAAATTATTCAACCAATCCAAATTGTCTTAAATGATGCATTGCATGCTTATAAAGTAAGTGAATCTGTTCTTCATAATTCAAATCTCCAAACATAGGAGATACCAGGGTTTTGGATGGATCTGCCTGATAAAACGTAAAAACAGCTTTCAGCTCTTCTTCCATTTTTGCAATGGCCTCCTGCATGCTTGCATATTTATAGGGCCTAGGTTCCTCTGGCATCACCGGCACTTTGGTATTTTCTCTGAAAAGAGCATCCGATAACATAAATGCCCTCGCTTTGGCAAGTTTCTCAGGATCTGTGATCATTAGTGGTAAAACAATTTTACCATTTGCCAGTTTACAAACATCCCTTACATGCTCAACCATTTGCTGTGCATCCATTTTACCCCATTTACCAGTTTGGTTTGGAGCCAGTTTTTGTAAAAGGGGAATATACTCGTTCTGAAGAAAATGTTCTTTTTCGGATAACATAGGCTGAATTGTGTCCTTAAAGATAGCGGAATGGCGGCAAGAGAGTTATCGGTTATGAACCAAAATCAAGGAAAATTCAGATTTGGCTGTGGCAGTGGATGATGACTGATAAAGGCACAAAAAATCCCGCCAAGAAAAATGACGGGATCCGCAGTTGGTTGTTGGTTGTAAAAAGTTTGCAACCATTATATTAAGACAATCTCTTATCGATTTCGCTGCAAAGAGAATCGAATATTTCTGTTACCGTGCCTTCGCCCCTTACATGAACCACTTTTTTAAACTGGCTGTAATATTCGGCTACTACGGATGTTTTTTTATGGTATTCTACAATACGCGCCCTTACTACCGCTTCATTATTGTCATCACTTCTGCCACTGGTTAACCCACGGTTCAACAAACGTTTTACCAGCTCTTCTTCACTTACTTCTAATGCCAATACTACGCCAATTTCGGTATTTTTTAGGTGTAATAATTTATCCAATGCCTCACTTTGTGCCACTGTTCTGGGAAATCCATCAAACAGAAACCCTTTACTGGCGGGATTAGCGTCCAGCGCAGAGCTGATCATTCCAATTACTACCTCATCCGGAACCAATTGGCCCTTATCCATAATGTGCTTAGCTTCCAATCCCAACGGCGTTTGTCTGGCAATTTCAGATCTTAACAGATCACCCGTAGATAAATGTATTAATCCATAAGCGGCAATCAGCTTCTCACTTTGTGTACCTTTACCACTGCCCGGAGGTCCAAACAGAATAATATTAAACATGTACTTGATATCCTTGCGTGAACAACAAATATAGGGCCTTGGTCTTAAAAAATATTTAACACTGATTGAAATCATTAGAAAAGAGTGAATTGTAAGGAAAATTATCGGGCTGCGTCATTACTAATGCAACTTTTTCAGGCGATTACCTGTTAAACTATCAGATAAAACAAAGTGTAATATGAGAGCTTGCAGCAGCTATTTTTTCTTTTGTCTGTTTTGTCTGGGTTGTTATTCTCAAAATATCAAAAAGCAAGAAAATCCTATGAGTACAAACGAAAAACCCACTAACCCCGTGTATTCGAGAAACGATACCGGAAAACTGGCTTTGCCTGATGCCGAATGGAAGAAAATTCTTTCTCCGGAGGTATATTATATCGCCCGTCAGAAAGGAACAGAGCGGCCCTATACCAGCCCTTTTGAAAAATCAAAAGAGATTGGCACCTATTACTGTGCGGTTTGCGGTAACCCCTTGTTTAAAAGCGATACCAAATTTGAAAGCGGATGTGGATGGCCCAGTTTTTATGAACCCATCAGCAAAGGTTCTATCATTTACCTGCCGGATAATACCTTGGGGATGTCCAGAACAGAAGTAGAATGTGGCAGATGCAAATCGCACCTGGGGCATGTTTTTGAAGATGGGCCTAAGCCCACCGGTTTGCGGTATTGTATTAATGGCGTTGTGCTCGATTTTGAAAAAGCAAAGGAAGCAGAGAAAAAATATGATGCAGAGAAAAAAGAATAATCGGTAATTTGACGCCGAAAGATGGCTTGCGGGGCATATAATCTATTTATATGCCCCGTTTGCATGATTGGAAGGGAAGTCTGTGTGAGATTATTTGAAGAACCTGATATCTTTTTTGGTAGTTGCCTGTTTATTTCTGAATTTCCTTTACCCAAATACTATGTTCATGAGAAAATTTCCCCTGTTTATTCTGTTTAGTATCGCAGTATCTTATTTATCAGCCCAAACGGTTGATCTGTCAAAACAATTCAAAACCCTGAAGCCAAGGAATATCGGGCCTGCCGGAATGAGTGGCCGTGTTACATCGATAGACGCTGTCTGGAGCATGCCCAATACCATATACCTGGGTACCGCAAGCGGGGGTGTTTGGAAATCAGAAAATGGCGGTGCCAGCTGGACCCCTGTTTTTGATGAACAACCTATTCAGAATATCGGCTCTGTTGCCATTACCCAATCCAACCCCAGTGTAGTTTGGGTAGGAACCGGTGAAGGAAATCCAAGAAACTCGGTAAGTCTGGGAGAGGGAATTTATAAAACCCTCGATGGTGGTAAAACATGGAAATGCATGGGATTGCAAAAAACCCGTAATATCCATCGCATCATCATTGATCCAAATAATCCTGATATTGTATATGTAGGTGTAATGGGTAATCCTTTTGCAGAACATGCAGAAAGAGGCGTATACAAAACAACCGATGGAGGCGAAACCTGGAAACTGATATTACATACCAATGATACAACCGGAGTAGGTGATATGGTGATGGATCCATCCAACCCCAATAAATTATTGGTAAACATGTACCAGCACAAAAGAACACCCTGGAGCTTAAAAGGTGGAGGTAGTGGCAGTGGTTTATATGTTACCTATGATGCAGGAAAGACCTTTAAAAAACTGGGAAAAGAGGATGGATTACCAGCAGGAGAATATGGCCGTATCGGCATCAGCATCAGTCGTACAGACCCTAACCGCATTTACGCAATGGTAGAAGCCACCAAAAATGGTTTATACCGCTCGGATGATGGCGGAGCCAAATGGGAATTGGTAAATAGTGATCCATCTGTAGTAACCAATCGCGCATTTTATTTTCAGGATATATCTGTTGATACCAAAAATGAAAACAGATTATATAGTATTAACCAAACGGTTACGGCAAGTGATGATGGCGGAAAAACCTTTAAAACCGTAATCCCTTACAGTGGTATACACCCTGATCACCATGCCTGGTGGATTCATCCATTTGATGCCAATATCATTATTGACGGAAATGATGGCGGCATCGGTATTTCCAGAGACCGTGGTAAAACCTGGCAATTTGATGAAAAATTACCTGTTGGTCAGTTTTATCATATCAATGTAGATAATCAATTACCCTATAATGTTATGGGTGGGTTGCAGGACAATGGTAGCTGGCATGGACCCTCTTATGTATGGATTCAGAGTGGTATCCGTAATGCGTACTGGAAAAGCACCAGTGGTGGCGACGGGTTTGATGTAATGCCTGATCCGGAAGACGCTAACTGGGTGTATACTATGAGTCAGGGTGGTAGTGTTAGTCGCTATAATATGGCAACCGGCGAAGAATGGAATATCCAGCCACCTAGACCTAATATAAAAACAAAACAACGTTTTAACTGGAATGCGGCCATTGCACAGGACCCATTTGATAAAGCGACTATTTATTATGGCAGCCAGTTTGTAAACAAGAGCACAAATAAAGGTGCATCATGGGAAATCATATCTCCGGATCTTACCACGAATGATAGTGCTAAAATTGACCAGAGTAAGAATGGGGGTATTTCTATTGATATCACCGGAGCGGAAAACTATTGTACCATATTGGCCATTGAACCCTCTCCCAAACAAAAAGGAGTGATCTGGGCCGGAACGGATGATGGAAATGTGCAATTGACAACCGATGGTGGTAAAACCTGGACCAATTTCCGTGGAAAGATTCCCGGCTTGCCATTAGGTGCATGGATTCCTCAAATCAGGGCATCAAGGTATAATGCCGGCGAAGTTTTTGTGATTGCAAATGATTACAGAAGAGGAGATTTCAAACCGTATATTTTCCGCACAACCGATTTTGGTAAAACATGGACTAGGATTGTAGATGAAAAGAAAGTGGTGGGTTATGCTTTGTGTTTACAGCAAGACCCCGTTGAACCCAATCTTTTATTTGTTGGAACCGAACAGGGTTTATGGGTAAGTTTTGATAATGGCACTACTTATCAGCAATTTAAAAATGGCTATCCATCTGTTTCCACCTATGATATGGCCATTCAGGAAAGAGAGGCGGATTTGGTGATTGCCACTTTTGGAAGAGCACTTTGGGTATTGGATGATATTCGTCCGTTAAGAAAACTGGCAGCAAATAAGGGACAACTATTTTCCAATAAAATCACTGCTTTTGAAGCACCGCTGGCTTACCAATCCAAAACAAAAAATGCATCCGGTATTGAATACAGTATCTGGGGTTCTTATGAAGGAGAAAACAGAAAAAGAGGAGCGGAACTTAGTTTCTATATCAATAAAACAGCTACCGATACTGGAAAGAATAAATTGGCTGATACGGTTCAGGTAAAAATTTACGATGCCAATAATGTGGCTGTGAGAAACCTTCGCATCAAAGCAGATAGCGGCTTTAATCGCTTTTTTTGGGGTATGGAAGGAAAAGGAATTCGCCAGGCCGGCGGTGGCAGAGGTGGCGGAGGCGGTCGCTTTGGCGGTGGTGCAGGCATGAATGAGCCTGGTGGTTTGCCCGTTGACCCCGGAACCTATAAAGTAGTGCTTACGCTTGGGAAAGGGCAAATGGATAGCATGCTGGTAGTGGTGAATGATGACCCGAATGCTCCTACTTCAAAAGAGGTAAGGGATGCAATCAGAAAAGCAAATGACAGGTTGGATAAATCTGCATTGAAATTGACTGATCTTACAGAACGCCTGACAGAATCAGAAGAAGTTATCCGTAAAGTGGAAGCCGGATTCCCAAATATGGATAAAAAAGATGCAGATACACTCAGAAAAATCGGCAAACAGATGAGTGATAGTATCAAAGCTATTCGCGAACAACTTAATGGAAAGCCACAGGAAAAACAAGGATATGGCAATGTGCCACAACTTACGGTTAACAGCGTAATGGGTGAAGCAAGAAGTTATTTAGGTAGTAAAAATGTGGCACCTGGTGCACAGGAGGAACGCTTAATGGCAGATGCAGAATCCATGGTAGCCGATGTTTTGAAAAGAGCCAACAATTTCTTTGATCTGCGTTGGAAACAATATAAATCACTTGCTGAAGCAGCACCCGTAAAATTATTCAAGGAATATAAACCGATAGAATAGTATTTGGCTTACCAGCAGGATAGTAAATAAAAAAATCACGGTAGCCATCTACCGTGATTTTTGTTTAAGGAAATCCAACCCATAGTAGCCATTTAAAATTATTTCACTGCCGGCTATGCACAATCATTTAATTTTGTACCCTCTAATTATTGAACCACTGTTTCTATGAATCAACCTAAACTAAGTCATTTAGCCGGAACCCTTGTTGGCAGCGAAATTGTAAAACTCGGAAATGCGATCAGCGAGCGAATCCGTAATGGCGAAAAAATATACAATTTTACGATTGGTGATTTTGATCCGCATATTTTTCCCATCCCTTCCGAACTGGAGGCATTGATTATAGAATCCTATCAGCAAAAAAATACCAGTTATCCGGCAGCAGAAGGAGTATTGGATCTTCGTAAATCGGTTAGTCATTTTATCAAAGAATGGGAGGGCTTAGACTATGCGCCCAATGAAATTCAAATCGCTTCCGGTGGCCGTCCACTGATCTATACCGTTTTCAAAGCCATCGTAGATAAAGGAGATAAAGTGATCTATGGTGTACCGTCATGGAACAATAACCATTATGTGCATATGACAGATGGTGAACACTGTATCATAGAGTGTAGTCCAGAAAATGATTTTATGCCAACGGTAGCAGATGTAAAAGCCAATATAAAAGGCGCTACCCTGATTTGTATCTGCACGCCACAAAACCCTACCGGTACCACACTTTCCCAAAATGCATTGGGTGAGATCTGTGATTTGATATTGGAAGAAAATAAATTTAGAGGAGAGGGTGAAAAAAAATGTTACCTGATGTTCGATCAGATGTACTGGACCCTTACCTATGGCAGTACCTGTCATTATAACCCGGTAACCGAAAGACCGGACATGAAACCCTACACTATTTTTATTGATGGTATTTCTAAAGTATTTGCCGCCACAGGTGTAAGGGTGGGATGGGCTTTGGGTCCGGAAGTGATTATTGCCAAAATGAAAGCTATTTTGAGTCATTTAGGCGCCTGGGCACCTATGGCAGAGCAAAAAGCCGTTGCAAAATACCTTTTGCAAAATGAGGCGATCAGTAAATACTTAGCACATTTTAAAGGCGAGATAGAAGAGCGGCTTCGCAGTATTTATGAAGGGTTTATTCATTTAAAAGAAAAGGGATACCCTGTTGATTCAGTATCGCCGCAGGCAGCTATCTATTTAACCATTAAAATAGATCTGGCCGGAAAAACCACTGCAGATGGAATTGTTTTAGAAAACCAGCAGGCAGTTACTTCTTATATATTGGGTGAAGCTAAACTGGCCGTAGTTCCTTTCTCGGCTTTTGGTGCAGGCCCCAAAAATCCATGGTACCGCTTAAGTGTGGGCACCTGTATTAAAGAAGAAATACCTGAAATGCTGGGTAAGCTGGAATCGGCTTTAGAAAAGCTGAAATAAATAGTGAACCGAGGGTTTAGTTTTTATTGAAGATAAATACAAAAGGCTTTATCGGATACTCTCTAAGTAATTTCTGGATAATGAATTTTTTGTGTATCCGTTTGTGGCGGTTAAGATCCAGTATTTCATTGGCCACACAAAAACTGTCAAAGGTTTCTGTAGGATATAGCAGACTGTGCAGCCTTTCAATTTCCCGCTGCTTTTGTTCCGCACTCAGTACTTCGCTTTTTGAAAGTACCAGTAAATCTCTGTGTGAATCATTCATATCTGACCCGGTTATCACTATTTATGATTAGGGCAGCCGCAAAATTTTGTGTCGTTGCCCTTATGAAAAACGCCGCATGAGCTGGCTGTAAACGATAGCAATAACAACAAAACGATAATTTGGTTTATTTTCATTTTCATAATCTGAATTCTAAAATACTACTTTACAGGATATATAAAACCAGAACCGGGTAAATTGTCTCCAAATATTAACATAAGAAAAGTATTGGTGGCCCCTTTAGACTGGGGCCTTGGACATGCTACCCGCTGTATTCCCATTATTCGAGGTCTGGTGAATGCCGGTTTTGAAGTAGTGCTGGCTGCCGAGGGTAGTCAGGCTGCTCTTCTGCAAACAGAATTTCCTTTATTGGCCATTTTACCGATGGAAGGCTACCGGGTAAAATATAGTAAGCATCCTCGGTGGTTTGCATTTTCGCTATTGAAACAATTACCCAGACTGTTTACTATAATCAGAAAAGAAAACCGATTTCTAAAACAATTGATTGCAAAAAGCAAGTTCGATCTGGTGATCTCGGATAATCGATATGGACTATACAATCCATCCGTTCCCTGTATTTTTATCACACACCAGTTAAACATACAGGCAGGTTTTCGATGGTTAGAGAAATGCATACAATTGATCAATTACCGATATATTAATCGGTTTACGGCTTGCTGGGTGCCAGATATTCAGGGCGAGAATGCGATTGCCGGTGCATTATCCAATCCGGCAAAATTACCTGCTATTCCTGTGCACTATATTGGACTGCTTTCACGATTTCAACCGGAACAGGCTGAGATCTTATACGACTACTGTATCCTTCTTTCTGGTCCCGAACCCCAGCGAACTATATTGGAGAATATCCTGCTTAGCCAAATAGCTTCAGTAACAGGAAAGATATTATTGGTAAGAGGAAAGCCGGGTAGTAAGACAATTAACAGATTATCTGATCATGTGGAAGTAAAAAATCATCTTCCTGGTGAATCATTGCACAAAGCCTTATCACAAAGCAGATACATCATCAGCAGAAGCGGGTATACAACTGTAATGGAACTATTGACCCTGCAAAAAAAAGCGATCCTGATTCCTACTCCCGGTCAGACTGAGCAGGAATACCTTGCTAAAAAATTATTGGAACAGGGGTATTGTTTTAGTATCAAACAAGCCGATCTCAATCTGGCTGAACAGACTAATCTCGCAAAGGAATTTGCCTTTAAAAAAACTGAATGCCAGGTATTTGATCCGGAAACAATCGTGGATTTACTCAAAGCTTCGGTATAGTGACTGATTGCCTTTATTTTTGCAATACGCATGACAAAAAATAGCAAAGCCCATTTAGCCGTATTAGGTGCCAATTTTATTTTCGGTAGCAATTATGCTGTAGTAAAATATATTACCCCTTCTGTTATTCATCCTTTTGCACTGAATGTGGTAAGAATCTTGGTAAGTCTATTTTTATTCTGGTCTCTTTTTCTGTTGAAGCCCGGAAAAATAAAAATTGACAGAAAGGATCTTCCCCGTTTTCTGTTATGTGCATTGACCGGCGTAGTAATCAATCAGATATTTTTTATCAAGGGGGTATCGCTTACCACGTCTATTCATAGTTCATTGCTTTCTCTGGCAACGCCCATATTCATTACGCTGATTGCTGCCTGGCTTTTAAGAGAAGGGTTTACCCTGCTTAAATTCCTGGGTTTGTTATTGGGAATCAGCGGGGCGGGTATTCTAGTATTATTGAAAGACAGTACACATAACGGTGCTAATATGTTGCTGGGAGATACGATGGTATTGATTAATGCCATTTCTTATGCGTTTTATCTGGTATTGGTGCGACCCCTGATGCGCAAATACACAGGCATACAGGTATTAAGATGGATATTCACTTTTGGAGCTATGGTGATTTTGCCATTTGGGATGCAGCAATTTGTGAATACCGATTGGTCAGTATTTACGATATGGCACTGGGCAGGATTAGCGTATGTAGCAGTAGGTGCTACTTTTCTCGCTTATTTGCTAAATGTATACGGCATCAATGGAATTGGTGCTTCTGCAACTGGATCCTATATCTATACTCAGCCCGTATTTGCTGCAGTGATTGCCATTGTATTTGCCGGAGAATATTTTAGTGTAGTTAAATTGGCGGCAGCCATACTCATTTTTACAGGAGTATACCTGGTAAATCTTAAAAAGCAGGTAAATTAATAGGTAGAGGGTATGCTATTAATTAACAGGCAAGTCAATTTTTTTAAACGGCCCCCAACAATTTAGGATACTCAAAGAAGGCAAATGTTTTATCCGCATTGGCAAAATCACTCCAATTGTCAATACCAATGTTTACCGCAAAAATGCCACAGGTAGGCATATTGTCGATATGCGTATCGGTTAGCTGATTTACAAATTCAGTAATTCCGGGATTATGCGAGAAGATGGCGGCTATTTGAATATTTTGATCAATCAGGCCAATGGTTTCAAAAAAAATGGATGGGGCTGCATGGTATAATTGAGGCACCTGATCAATTTTTTTGAAGGGCAGTTTATAAGCTTCTGCAAAAAAGGAAGCAGTGGATAATGCCCGGTTTGCAGGACTGGAAATAAATGCATCAATAGCAATCTTCTTCTCCAACATCCGTTTGGCCATCAATGGAGCATCTTTTTTTCCCCGATCATTCAGGGGGCGATCAAAATCAGCCTGCCCTATTTTTGCCCAGCTACTTTTCGCATGGCGTATAACTAATAATTGCTTCACAAGCAAACTTACCAAAAACCACACTTACATTTGTGGTGATGGCGATTACCCAGGTATCTATTGATGAATTTTTAACACTCTCCCAAGAACATCCGGTATTGGATGTGAGAAGTCCGGGTGAATTTACCCATGCCCATATCCCCGGTGCCTATAGCCTGCCTCTTTTTACTGATGAAGAGCGTAAGGTGGTTGGAACTGCCTATAAACAGGAAAGCAAGCAAATTGCCATTAAACTGGGATTGGATTTTTTTGGAAAAAAGATGGTCAATATGTTGGCTGAAGTGGAGAAAATAATTTCTTCTCTTTCGGTCCATGAAAAAAGAAAGGAAGAAAATAAACCAGCCACTTTATTAGTTCATTGCTGGCGGGGTGGCATGCGAAGTGCGGGAGTTGCCTGGCTGCTGGATCTCTATGGCTATAAAGTATATACACTAACAGGCGGATATAAAATGTATCGCCGATGGGCATTACAGCAATTCGAAAAAGAGTATCCTATTCAAATTGTGGGCGGATATACAGGCAGCGGTAAAACAGAAGCTTTACAAGAATTGAAAAGCAAAAACGCCGTTATTATCGATCTGGAAAAACTGGCTTCGCATAAAGGGTCTGCTTTTGGTAAACTAGGACAGGCGCCGCAACCCTCACAAGAGATGTTTGAAAATGAATTGGCCAAAGAATTGTTTAGGGCTGCGGGCAACTGTATCAAAATTATGGCTTCAGGTGGATCTCCGGTTATCTGGATGGAAGATGAAAGCCAGCGGATTGGTGACGTAAATATCCCTACCAGTTTTTATCGCACCATGCGAACTAAAAAGCTGTATTTCCTGAATATTCCCTTTGAAGAACGGCTCAATTTTATTGTGAGCCATTATGGAAAATTTGAAAAAGAAAAATTGCTCAATGCAATTATACGAATCAAGAAAAGATTGGGGGGACTGGAAACGAAAACTGCCGTTAACTACTTATTGGAAGATAATATCAAAGGATGTTTCTCTGTGTTATTGCACTATTACGATAAATTTTACCTCAAAGGGTTACAAAGCAGGGATAATTTTTCAAAACTATTTAATAAAATCGAGTTGTCTTCGGTTTCTCCAGAACACACAAGCGATAAATTAATGGAATATAATTTGGTGAATACATAATGTATTAACGAACCCATCCTGCAATTGCCAGGCATCCCATCCATCCCATCACCAATACCACTACCCAGCCGGCGGCTTGCATCCAAATAGGGTGCGTATATCCTTTCATTAATTTTTTTCGGGTGCAGGCAATTAATAAAATACCCAATGCAATGGGCAGGATACAGCCATTAATTACACCAGCTAAGAGGAGTAATTGTCTGGGTTTGCCAATCCATAAAAAAACCAGTGTGGACAGAATAATAAAAACAGAAATACAAAACCGTTCATGTTTTACCAGAAATGGATGAAAAGTTTTTAAAAAGGAAACCGAAGTATATGCTGCCCCGATAACTGACGATATTGCTGCGCTCCATAATACGATACCAAATACCCTGAGTCCGAATTCTCCTGCTGCAAAACGAAAAACACTGGCTGGTGGATTGTCATGATCCAATATTGCGCCATGGGTTAATACCCCCAATGCAGCAAAAAATAAAATAAAACGCATGATCCCCGATATTACAATACCGCTGATCGCACTCCTGTTTACTTCGGGGATAGACTCTTTTCCTTTGATACCAGCATCCAATAAGCGATGCGCTCCGGAGAAAGTAATATACCCTCCAACGGTTCCTCCTACAATGGTAATAATTGCCTGCGAGCTGATGGTTTCCGGAATAAAAGTACGATGCAGCGCCTGCAGAATAGGCGGATGTGAGCTGAATGCAATAATCAATGTCAGCAGAATTTTTGCAGAGCCGGCAATCCATGTAAAATTATCCAGCATCTTACCCATTTCTTTGATCCAGAAAAGTAGTAAGGCAGCAATGCAACTGATAATGGCACCTGTTTGAAAAGAAATACCCGTTAAAACATTTACCCCCAATCCGCAACCGGCTATATTGGCGATATTAAAACTAAATCCCCCCATTACCACAAGTGCTGCAATAAAATATCCCAGCCCGGGTAATAATTGATTGGAAAGATCCTGCGCCCTTAATTCACTTACGGTAAGTATACGCCAGGTATTTAATTGTGCTCCAATATCCAATAAAATAGAAACCAAAATCACAAACCCAAAACTAGCCATCAGTTGCTGGGTAAATACTGTGGTTTGTGTAAGAAAGCCCGGACCAATAGAAGAATTGGCCATCAGAAAAGCAGCACCAAGTCCTACCCCGCTAAATAGATTTCGTTTAGAGGCTTTGAATGACAATGGAATTCTTTTGAAGTGAATGGTAAATATTTTCTGCAAACAACAAAGCATTTTCGCCATCGCCGTGTATACAAATGGTTTCGGCAACGATGGGTATTTCTTTACCGCTGGTGCTGGTTACTACTTGTTGTTTGACCATTTGATATACCTGTTGAATGGAGGTATCCACGGAATCGATCATGGCACCGGCTTCCGATCTGGGTGTTAAACTTCCATCATCCTGATAGGTTCTATCGGCAAATACTTCACTTGCCGTACGCAGGCCATTATTTCTCGCTTCAATAATTGAATAGCTTCCACTCAGGCCTAACAAAACCAGATTAGGATCAATATCATATACTGCTTTCGCAATATTAGCGGCAAGAGAAGCGTCTTTTACCGACATATTATATAAAGCCCCATGCGGCTTTACATGGTGCAATTTTGTGCCCATTGATAGGGCTATTTTTTGAAGCAGGTAAACCTGTTGGGTAACCAGATCATATATTTCTTCGGAGGATAGATGCATTTCCTTTCTGCCGAACCCGGCTTTATCAGCAAATCCGGGATGTGCCCCGATGGATACATGGTTAAGCAGGGCCAGTTCAATCGTATGTTTCATGATGAACTCATCACCAGCATGGTATCCGCAGGCAATATTTGCACTGCTGATAAAAGGCATGAGTAATGCATCATTATCCATCCCCTCACCCATATCACAATTAATATCCGTTATATACATTCTCAGAAAAAATAATTGGTTGATAAAACAGCTTATGCATTTAGATATTCCTGCAGGCGGAAGTTACAGGCATTTTGGAGTTGTTGCAAATACATTTCCTGCTCAAAGAACAGTGCTTCGGCCTGTTCCAGACTGATTTGTAGTAATTGAAATGTTTCGCCTGCCTGCATTTGGGCCAACGTTGGCAGATCGGCAGTAATTACATGACCCATTCTGGGATATCCCCCGGTAGTTTGGTGATCTGCCATCAATATAATCAACTGACCGTTAGGAAGTAATTGAATGGTTCCACGTGTAACAGCTGTAGAAATCATTTCCTGGTTAAAAACTGTTGTGAATGGCTCAGCCTGCAATCGGTAGCCCATTCTATCACTATCCCTGCTGATAGTATACGTTTGGGTTTCCATGGCAGCGGAACTTTGTTGCTGTAAGTTCCCGAATTCTGCACCGGCAATAAAACGGAAGATATGGGTTGTATACAATTCTGCTGTTTTTGCTTTCCAGGGAAACACTTCAAATACATGATCTGTAAAAACAAAACTTAATGCACCTGGATTATTTACTAGTAATCGATCATTTTTTTGTAATGCCCTTCCTTCAAAACCACCTGCTTTTACTTTTGTGTTTGTACTGGTGCTATGCAACCATTTATCGGCTATAAAACCTCCCTGAACAGACAGATATACCCTGGCACCATCCAATCTTTTTCCAAATACCAATAAGGATCCTTTGCTGATTAATACCGGATGCAGCAAAGGCAGTTCTTTTCCGTTGATGGTGGCTGAAAAATCTGCCCCCGCCAATGCGATCAACAAGGTTTCTTCAAATAAGATTTCTGCAGCGGGAAAATGCATTTCAAGAACCGTTTCATTGGGTTGATTACCAACCAATGCATTGGCAATATGCATTGCAATCGCGTCTATGGCACCACCGGGGTTCACGCCCAAATGCTGGTATCCATATCTACCCCCATCCTGCAGGGTATCCAATAATCCGCTCTTGTTAATGCGTATACTCATGGCTGCCCCAGTTTTTATATTCCGAAAGCGTGATGGGAAAGAACTTCACTTCATCACCCGGTTGCAGGTAACAGGGATTTTCATTTGCGGGGTTAAACATAGTGATGGGTGTTCTGCCTATTAACTGCCAGCCACCCGCAGAGCCAAATGGATAAATGCCCGTTTGTTCTCCGGCAATACCCACGCTCCCGGCAGGTACAAAAGTTCTGGGAACCGATTTGCGGGGTGTTGCAATTCTTTTATCTACTGTTCCCATATAAGCAAAGCCAGGTAAAAACCCGATCATATACACCCGGTAATTTTTGCCAGTATGCACTTCAATCAATTCTTCTTCACTGATGCTATGCAGTTCTGCCAATAAAGCAATATCAGGTGCTACTGATGGATCATAACATACAGGAATTTTTATGCTTCTGGATACTGTGTTGACAGAAGTAATCGGATATTCAATACTGTTTTGTATTAGTCCGGATAAAAAATTAAAAACAGATTGATTACCCGCTTGTTTTTTGCAAACCCCCATATCATAAATAAGCGATAGAGAATGAAATGCCGGAATAATATCTTTTATACCCGGTATTTTCCTGGCAGATAAATCATGAAAAAGTGAAATGATCCCCTGGTTGATTTTCGTATCTATCTTGTTACCTGCTTCAATCGTAATTGAATGGTCTCCATTGGAATAGATTCGATACGGTGATGAAAATAACATTAGCCGAAATTACTTCTAAAATAAAAGGGTTGAACCAATCAATAAACTGGGGGAGTTTCTATGCCTTATAAAGATACGACTCTGTTTATCGGCTTACAGCAATCAAAATAAATACCTGAAAACTGTTTTCTGCAAAGCAATTACCCTGCTTTCTTACTATTTCTGCCTACTGCATAATGTGGCTTCAACTCATCATAGATCTTACGAAGTTGTTCATTGCCTGATTCAGATGCATTCTTTGAATTCTAAAAATATGCACGCGTCTGTTTCATGATCTCATTGCCTATCACCAGCTTGGCATCTTCCAGTTTGGTTTTTACCTGCTCAAGTTCTTCCAACAACTCATTATACTGTCCGTATAAATGAACATAGTTATTACACACCGTTACATCTACAAACGAGGGTACGGTATTCGGATTTTTCCGCATGTACTGAACCGCTTTCTCAACAAATTCATGTCTTTTGGTATTCAACTTAAACATGCTGCGCCTCTCGCTGGGTTTGAGATTTATATTATTCGGAATCATATTCCGCACAGCGGCAATATTCTGTTTGATAGACATTAATTCCGAACCAATAAAACTTCTGAATGAGGCCATAAGGGGGATTTTATGCTATAACGCTGATTCGAATTAGAAAATTGCTTATTAATGCACTGATTTTGAAATATTTATCTCTTTTGGCTGAAATCTGCGACTTAAAGGTATTTAAACGATTGCCAGCAAGCATTACCCCATTATCGGAAAGAAAATCTCAGTCTTATTTAGTAAGTTCATTCTTATTATCTTGTTTTCAATTCTATTGCCGCCATATGAGACTATTTTGGTCATTTTTTCTGCGTATCCAGGGCTGGACGATCAATGGATCGTTCCCCCATCACCTGAAAAAATGCATTCTTATCATTGGTCCGCATACCAGCAGCTGGGATTTTGTGATTGGACTGGCATTTCGAAGCAAGTTGAAACTCTATCACTGTAAATTCCTGGGTAAAGAAGAATTGTTCAAACCACCATTCGGCTTTTTTTTCAGAAAGTTGGGCGGGTTTCCGGTAAACAGAACTGGCAACCATAATTTGGTTGAGCAAGTAGTAAGCAAATTTGATTCAAACGAATCCTTTTTATTGGTGCTATCCCCCGAAGGCACCCGTAAAAAAGTTGATCGCTTAAAAACGGGTTTTTATCATATCGCCAAAAAAGCCAATGTTCCTATTCTGATGGCTGGATTTGATTTTTTTAAAAGGGAAATGATTATTTCCGAGCCTTTTTTTGCCTCTTCCAATGAAGAAGCGGACTTTCAACATATATTTCGGTTTTTTGCATCCATTCAGGGGAAGATTCCCGAAAATGGTATCACAGATTTGATCACCCCCCAACGATAATCTAAACGATATGCCTGCCAATTACCCCACTATGATTGATAAGCTTTGCGAGTTTGAAAAAACCAAAGCAGATAAACTTTTTTTAGCTGAACCCGTAAAAGGTGTTTACCAAAAATTTACTTGGCAGCAAGCCGGTAACCAGGTAAGGCGAATGGCTGAGGCATTGCAAACGTTGGGACTTGGCAAAAATGATAAAGTGGCCATTCTCAGTAAGAACTGCGCACATTGGATTATGGCCGACCTGGCCATCTCTATGGCCGGATGTATTTCTGTGCCCATGTATCCGAATATTACCCCTGAAGCACTGAAAGAGATTATCATTCATAGTGAGAGCAAAGCCATTTTTATTGGTAAACTGGATAATCCGGAGCAACTGAGAACAGGAGTACCCGAAGGCTTAATCGAGATCAGCTTTCCATTTTATCCTAACAAAGGTTGTTTAGACTGGAATGAATTGATCGCTCCTTTGGCAGGTATTCAGGGCAAACCTGAATTGGACCCCCTCGCACTGGCCTGTATTGTATATACATCCGGAACAACGGGTCATCCCAAAGGGGTGATGCATACATTTCATGCCATCGGTTTTGCAGTAAATGCATTTCTGGATAGCTTCCCTTCCGTAAAAGAAGAAATCTTTTTTTCTTATCTGCCCCTATGCCATGTAGCGGAAAGAATGCTGGTTGAATGTGGGGCCCTTTATACCGGCAGTACCGTTTATTTTGTTGAATCGATGGATACTTTTGCCAAAAACCTGGCAGATACACAGCCCACAATGTTTCTGGCAGTTCCACGTATCTGGGAAAAATTGCAGGAGGGCATCCTCAAAAAAATGCCGCAGGCGAAACTGGATCGTTTATTATCAATTCCGCTGGTGTCTGCTATCATCAAATATATGATCAAAAAGAAACTGGGTTTGGGTAAGCTTAACAATGTATTTACCGGGGCTTCTCCTATTAATCCGGCTTTATTAGTCTGGTTCAGAAAGATAGGGATTGAAATACAGGAGGCCTATGGCATGACTGAAAACCTGGCCCTTTCGCATGTAAACAGAAAGGGAAATGTTCGGTTTGGAACAGTTGGGCAAACCTATAACGGGGTAGAAGTAAGATTGGGTAAAGACAATGAAGTACAGGTAAAGAGTGAAGCATCTATGTTAGGTTATTATAAAGAACCCCAGTTAAGTGAAGCTGTATTTGAGCAAGATTTTTTAAAAACCGGGGATGAAGGAGCAATTGATGAAAACGGCTTTCTGAGCATTACCGGCAGAATCAAAGACCAGTTTAAAACCAGTAAAGGTAAATATGTAATGCCTGCCCCTATTGAAAGCCGGCTATTACAAAGCCAATGGATTTCACAGGGCTGTGTGGTGGGGTCTGGTATGCCAAGTGCCATGGTTTTATGTACCCTTAGTGAACAGGCCAAAATGCAGGGGGAGAAATCTTTACAACCTTCACTGGCAGGGGTTTTGGCCGAAATTAATCAACACCTGGAAAGCCATGAACAGGTATCCAAAATGATTATCTTACCGGAAGAGTGGACCATTGATAATGGTTTATTAACGCCCACCCTGAAAATCAAGCGAAAGACAATTGACCTGGTATTTGGAGAGCAATATGAAGGATGGAGTAAATACCCAGAAGCCTTAATTTTCGTATAAATGTTTTTTTTGAGCAATTATTTAACAGATAAAATAACAACTTGATTTATCTTTGCCGCTGGAAACATCCCTGTATCAGAGATATTCCAAAAAGGTATTGTGAGATTTTGGCATTCATTTTGTTTACAATTAAGCAATCATAATTTAAACAGGCCGATTTATTGTAAATTTGGCTACTTTTATCACCTAACCGAACAACTATGAAACTGAAAATTTACTTAATCGCCGCCTTATCTTCAGCGGTAATGTTCTCTTGCATAAGCCCAAAGCAACTTGCAGATGAAAAAGCTAAATATGATCAACTTAGCGCTGATTACCTTGGTTTACAGGGTAAATACAGAGATCTTCAGGATGAACTGAAAAAATGTAACAACTCTGTTGACAAAGCAAATGGTCAGGTATCTGATCTGAACAGCAAAAGAGCTGCTTTAGAAGCACAGATCGCTGATTTGAACAAACAGATCGAATACCTGAGATCAACCAATACCACGGTATTGAGCCAACTGAAAGATTTATCAGTGGTATCCGGATCTCAAGCAGAAAGTATCAAAAAATCTCTGGATAATATAGGTGCAAAAGACATCTATATCAGGGATCTGCAGGGTTCAATTGCCCACAAAGATTCTCTGAATATGGCATTGGTGATGAACCTGAAAGGCGCTATCGGAAATCTGGATGATAAAGACATCAATATCAAAGTTGACAAAGGTGTTGTATATGTAGATATTTCTGATAAACTGTTATTCAAAAGCGGAAGCTATGCTGTAACAGAAAAAGCAAAAGAAGTGTTAGGCAAAGTTGCTAAAGTATTGAACGCTCAACCAGATATCGAATTCCAGGTGGAAGGTCATACCGATTCTTTACCAATCGCTATCCCTGGTATCCAGGATAACTGGGATCTTAGCGTAAAACGTGCAACAACTGTTGTTCGTATTTTACAAGATACTTATGGCTTAGATCCAAAACGTATGACAGCTGCCGGACGTGGTCAATATGTTCCGGTTGCTGATAACACAACTAACGAAGGCCGTGCTGCTAATCGCAGAACACGTATCGTGATCCTGCCTCAGTTAGACCAGTTCTTCAAACTGTTGGAAAGAAAACAATAATTCTTCCTTGTAAAGGAATGCATAAAAAAAGCTGCTCTTAAAAGAGCAGCTTTTTTTATGGGTAGGTTATTGAATACTTTTTGAGAAGCTACATTGTTGAATTGTTGAATTGTTTTTATTCTCCGAATAGTCTCTCGCTAATGGATTTTGCGATAATGCAAATAAAAAAGCTGCTCTTTTTTAGAAGAGCAGCTTTTTATGTTCAAGTGTATCGAATGCTTTTTAAGAGGCTCCAATTTTCAAATTGCCACATTTTCAAATTAAGCAGTAACCTCCGCCCAAGCCGCCAACACTTCCTCAGTATGATTTGCAGTATCCGGCTTAGCGATGATTTTTACAATCTTTCCTGTTTCATCAATTAAAAATGTAGTACGGGTCGTGCCCATATAGGTTCTGCCCATAAATTTCTTTTCACCCCAGAGATTGTATTTGTCAACAATCTTTTTGTCTTCATCGGAAATCAACGGAAAAGGAAGTTGAAATTTTTCTTCAAATTTTTTATGACTTTTTACGCTATCCGTACTTACGCCAATTACCTGGTAACCTTTTTTAAGTAACAAACTGTAATTATCTCTCAGGTTGCAGGCTTGAGCTGTACAACCCGGTGTATCGTCTTTTGGGTAAAAATATAGGATCACTTTTTTTCCTTTGTAATCAGCCAGAGAAATTGCCTTTCCGTCCTGGTCAACCGCCTTAAATATCGGCGCTTTACTACCTTCTTTTAATACTGCCATGTGTTTTGTTTATGTTTTCAATGTGTAATGATAACGCTTATTATACTGTTTTGTTCTTATTTGACCGGGAAGCTGAAAAAAATAACAGCTTCTTTCCGCTGTCAATCTTACATTTGCACAATTTATTTTTTCCAGCCATGCCCAAAGACAATTCAATCAAATCAGTATTAATTATCGGTTCAGGCCCCATTATTATCGGGCAAGCCTGCGAATTTGATTATTCCGGATCCCAGGCCGCCAGAAGCCTTCGGGAAGAAGGGATTGAAGTAATCCTGATCAATAGTAACCCCGCTACTATTATGACGGACCCGATGATGGCAGATAAGGTTTATCTCCTGCCATTAACCGCAGAAAGTATCGAGAAGATATTGGAAGAGAACCAGATAGATGCGGTTTTGCCTACTATGGGCGGACAAACCGCTTTGAACCTTTGTAAGGAGGTAGATGAGCTGGGTATCTGGAATAAATATGGTGTACGGCTGATTGGGGTAGATATTGCTGCCATCGATACTGCCGAAG